>Ga0097683_1000110_pt1 | contig 153148 bp, 139 predicted proteins | sample ThiBio_1000_plan_2_FD_72846 | JGI IMG/M metagenome (GOLD analysis project Ga0097683, IMG submission 72846) | Wastewater bioreactor microbial communities from Cape Town, South Africa - Thiocy_cont_1000_plan - 1398105538256 (version 2) (version 2) ...
TTTAAGTTAGCAGGTAACACATTGCAATCACGGGAGAGCGTATAACAAATGGCTTCTTCGGGAGTGAGTGACTCATTTGCAAGAACTTTGCGCTTTAGTTCTTGATAACGCTGTGTTCTTTGGTAGAACGCGGTAAATTGATTGCCTGTAATTCTATCCGCATGACTTAAGTAATCGATGATAAAATGAGGCCGGGTTAAGATTTCAAGTGTTGCATCAACTACTGCAGTTTTCGATTTCGCCATCCCCCGGGCATTTAGCAAATCCTTGGGGGGGACGTGACTCAGAATATGCATCATTATTTCATTAGGAAGTTCGAAAAAAGGATTAAATTGATTTATATCTTCGTCGCCTTCAGCTGTGTCAATTGTGTTAATTGCTGCAGTAGTAACCGAGGAAGCAGTCATTTCATCAACATCATTCAATTGCTCTTCAGATAACTGGGTTATAATGTATTGCAATCGTTCCTGAAGCACGTTTACTTCACCGATGATACTTTTATCATAGTAACGTCGTTCTTCATCTCGATCATTAAGATGCGACATCACTTCATTTAAATGTTCCTGCAGTACAGAAAGATATTTAAAAAATTGTGTTAAGTCATGTTCGAATGAATTCTCCAAACCGCTGGATTTTCCAGTTGCAAGCGATAACTCTTTCATTGCACGACTGAGTAGTTTTAGATCTGATTCAATACTATTCCATTTTTTGATTAACTCATCGACTTTATGTTGCAACTCGATCACAGAGGTTACATATTGATTTGTGCTTTCCATCGAGGCATAAATATCCTCGCTTTTGTCTTTTGGAAATTTAGAGCTATGGAAAAAGTCATTGAGTGAATTTAAATGAGTTAAGAGTTCTTTTGCCTCTTCTTTTGCTTTTTGTTCATTAAATTTTCTGGCTTGTTCTTCTCTTATCAACGCCATTTGCTCTTGTTGATTTAGTTCGTGTTTGTCTTTCATGTGAACCTACTAAAAAATTAATGATTTGACGCAGCCAAAATACTGTACCGTTAAGTAATTCGAGATAAAAATTGTTGAAATCTCTAGTCCCGGAAATCGTGTCAATTCGCTGTAGGTATTTTGATATGTAAGGGTGTTCAGAAAGGGTTTGATGAAGCGTATGAAAATACAGCAACATTTTTTAATCTTTATTCTTATAATTCAATTAGATTGTTTCTTTAATGAAGCACTGATAACTTAAAAAATCTATCTCAACATAATTCCAGCTTATTGATTTAAGATCGCCTAAGTGGTACCAGTCCTCCGCCATGAAGATATTTAATTATTTAATGATAATCTGCATGAGTAGCTCAAAAATTGAATACATTGTATTGTTTAATCCTTAAGGAAATATTAAGTTATTTCAGAACTGGAGGCATCGATTGTAAGTGGCTTTCCTGTGCAGTATTTATGGTCTAGCTTTGTTAATTTAAGGTAGCCATCTTCTAAGTTTTGCCGAAGATAAAAAAAATTGCTTTCGGCAAATAACCTGTAAAATGTAATAATTTCTTCCTTTGATAAAAGATGCGCCTATTTTAATCTTAGATGAAGCCACAAGTTCGCTGGATTCTTTAACTGAAAAACTGATCCAAGAATCATTACACATTGCAATGAGTAACCGAACAGTTCTCGTGATTGCCCATAGATTATCAACCATTTTATCTATGGATGATATCTTGGTTATGGACAATGGTAAAATTATCGAAATGGGCAACCATAAACAACTAATCGATGCCGGCGGTTTTTATAACAGACTACGGAATGCTCAAAGCGGACATAGTTTTATTTAAAATAGAATAAGAGGATTCAGCAGTAGAGAGGACGGTCCGGGACGTAAAATTATGCAAATTGAATATTGCTCAAAGGGGGCCGTCCCCATTTGTTCTCGTGTATGAAGAAATGAGCATTAATAAGGACACAAAAACCAAGTGCTCTCTTCTCCTTGAAAAGCTTGCCTGATTTGAGTTATTACCAAGAGATAAGAAATATTTAGACACGTTTTGGTCACAATTTACGAAATAACCAAGTGCCCTAAGGTGGAGAAAATTGAAGTAACTTATTGATTTTAAAACGATATAAATGGCGCGCTCGGAGGGACTCGAACCCCCGACACCTTGGTTCGAAGCCAAGTACTCTATCCAGCTGAGCTACGAGCGCAATGGGGTATGGTTTATGCATTTTGCCAAGGTACATTCTGGTTGATAGTGAAGATGAATAACCAGAATTGGTGGGCCGTGTAGGATTCGAACCTACGACACAGAGGTTAAAAGCCTCCTGCTCTACCACCTGAGCTAACGGCCCTTAAGGCAAAAATATTTTTTAACTGTACTCTAAAACTGGTGGGCCGTGTAGGATTCGAACCTACGACACAGAGGTTAAAAGCCTCCTGCTCTACCACCTGAGCTAACGGCCCTAAAGAGGCTGGAATAATACCGGATTAGCACAGAATTTCAAGTCTTTTTATAATGTTTCATATAATTTTGTTGCTTTTATGGAGCACAAATACTTTTTTTGGGCAAAATTGGCTTAATAAAAAACAGCGTTATTAATATGTTGCGCTTGAGAATGAATGTGTTTTTCTGTGGCCAGTATTGTCCAATTGTGCAATCTTAAGTGCTGAGCAATAGTTGGGGCTTTATCAACTGAGGTAATAAGCAATAAAACATCAGCGCCTAACGCACCACACCCTTTGATTGCTCGTATTCCAGGGTACTTTTTAAACTTATGAATCAATTTTAAACTATGTTCAGCTACCAAATTTAATTCAGTTAACTTTTGATGGTAGTCATTGATGGCCTTAATCAATTTGGGAGAATCAACCTGTTCGAAGGCCTGTTTTGCCTCATCAACTAACAAAGATAAATAATCAATCTGATCTGGTAGGGCCGTGTCTTGCAAATGATGATGCGTTGCAAGCTTCACGCCTGTGTGAATGAGAAAAAACGACAAGTCATGAAAGGGCCAATTGTAGGATTTTATTATTTTCTGCTGCTTATTAATGTACACACATCCTTGTTGTGATTGTGCGATTACATCATACCCACTCGGTTTTAAACCTTTTCCAGTCCAGGACGATTCGTAATAAGCATCAAGCATCTGATTTAAATCAGGCATTGAGTTATTTAAGAAACAATGCGCCAAATAGCTTGCTAAAAATTGTGCACTGGAGGCACCTAAGCCACCTCGACCTGCATAGGGGTCATTCCATAAAAGACCGTGCTCACAATTTTGTTTTAACCACCAATGTCCAGCTGGAGACTCGGGGTGGATTCCAGATAATTCTTTTTGGGTTCTAAGGATGAGTTCAAAACAAGGGGAGGTCGTAAGCAGAAGCGCAGACGCTTCTGCTACCGCAGCATATTCACCTAATAAAAAGGTTTTTGCAGGGATTAACCAGTTCATACTGCAATAGGTGTTTGTCTGATTTTTGCCAGTAAATCATGAGCATTGTTCAGGCTAATTCGTTTATGCAAATCTAGCCATTTTTGCAAATGTTCTTTAAGTAAGGGCATTTCTTTTTCATTGGCTCCCGCAGCCAAGAGCAAATTATCTATATGTAATTTCATGTGGCCTTGAATAATACCTTCGGTACATAATGCTTTAATAGCACCCAAATTTTGTACCAAACCTACCGCGGCAATGACTTGAGATAAGTCATTTGCCGAAGAAATATTCATCATACGCAAACACATTTTAGCCGTTGGATGCAATGAAGTGACACCACCTATGGTTCCTACAATAATTGGTGCGGTTAGTTGCCCCGTAAGTATTCCATCGTGATAGCGCCAACGAGTAATTGCTCTGTATTGTCCATCGCGTGCGGCGTAGGCGTGCACACCTGCTTCAACTGCGCGCCAATCATTGCCGGTTGCAATTAAGACAGGATCAATGCCATTCATTACGCCTTTGTTATGAGTTGCTGCGCGATAAGGATCCATTTCGGCAAAAAGAGATGCTTCATGTAGTTTTTGGCCGAGTTCTGGTTCGATGGTGTGAATAGTCACTTGAGCAGTTGTTAGCTTTTGATCATTCAAGTTAGATAAAATGCACATGGTAACTTCTTCGCCAGTTAACTGCTCTATAGGCGTTTTCAAGTATTCAAGAACTTGATTGATAATGTTAGCGCCCATGGCGTCACAACTATTCATGGTTAAATGAATGACGGCCATGTCGTGCTGATCTTCTCTTTTCAGCTGACGTAATTGAATATCCATGACACCGCCACCACGTTTGACCATGTTTTCAGCGACATCTTTATTCGCTTTATTGATTAGGTATGCGCGATTTTCATGAAAAATCTGAGAAAATTTAGAAAAATCTTTAACTTTTGCCAATTGAATTTGGCCTAAAATGCATTCACCGTGAACCCAGGTTTTTATTTCGCCGCACTGTCTAATCCATTTGGCTGACTTAGATAACGCCGCGATGATGGAGGTTTCTTCAACAGCCATAGGAATCACATAGTCTTGGCCATTAATGTTAAAATTGGTGGCTACTCCTAGAGGAAGCTGAAAATAACCGATGACGTTTTCAATCAGTTTGTCTGCTAAATTCAAGTCTTTGACGCCACCATTTTTAAGAAAACCAATGTCTTCGGAAGTGATTGCCCCTAAGGCTAACAAGCGTTTAAATCGCTCCTCTCGTGAAAGTTTGGAAAAACCACGAAAAAGCTCATCGGTATTAGAAGTTAAAGGCATGCTTTCTCCTTTGAGTAGCCGGCATTAACGCAAGTTTTATAATGCCATGTTTGCGTTGTTCAAATTGGCTGTAGTTGTCTTGCATACCTGAATTTTACTGTATTGAAAAAAATGAAAGCAATTTTATCATAAAACCAGACAGCAAACTACCTGAAAATCTTAAGTTGTATGATTTTGTTTTTATTTGTGTTTGTCTGTATCTGCTTGTTTAGATACCAAAGTATCTATTTCGTCATTTTTAGGTTTATGCATAAAAAATTATCTCATGGTTTTTTTTCTAACAAGGTCTTGTTTTTTTTAATTTAATTGTCCTAGTTTTTCTTTATCAGGGAGTGTAAATTACGCGCATTAAATTGGATTAAATTGTAGGGAGACGTGATGGGAAAAAACACAAAAGAACAAAAGGCTTTTAGTGCAGCTGAAAAGATAAGAACTACATTCATCGATCAATTGAAAAGATGCAAGTCTTTAAAGGAGTTAGAAGGATTTTTAAAAAAATATGAAGAGAAAAAAAGTAAAAGCACAAGAACAGTTAATTTAACCGAGCACCATCAAAAAACTATCAGTGACTTGGACCTAGAGATTGCAGGATTAATCTTAAAATTAAAGCAACGATTTGCACCAGTAACACAAATTGAACCCGTGGCGAGTATTCGTGCACACCATGAAGAAGAGAGAGGCCGTACGGAAGTTTTACCCGTCGCTAAAGAAGAAAGTGAAAAACAACATGTAGGCACTAAAGCCGAAGTAACTGTAGATGCTGCAAGCAAACCTTTAGAAGAACATCCTAAAACTTCTCTTACGATTTCTCGAAGCGGAGAAAAGAGACATAGGCCCGGTCATCAGGGAATGGACAGGAGGGGGCTCTCTAGACCTTCTAGTGTAGAGATTCAGCAATCTGGACATGATTCTGGAAGTGCCAAAAAACATCATAGCCATGTTGATTCGAGAACTAGAAGACATAGAGAAATACACCTTTCTGAAGTTCGTTTAAAATTAAAAACGCTGTATGCGAAAGAGAAAAAATATAAAGAAAAAGCCAAAGAATATCATGGCAAGGATCAAGTAAAAGAAAAGCAATATAAAGAGGCTGAGGCTGCTGCAAGAAGAATTCACCAGAAAATAACCAAATTTTGTAATCAGTACATTCTTGATGGAAATTGGGAATCTTTTAAATTACAAAGTCAAGGTCTACTCAGTAAAGATAGCGCCGATGTAAAAACACTTAAGACACATCGTGGTTGGTGGGAGAAGTTCTTGGACGATCTGGTCGAGCTCATTAATAAAGGGTTTGTTCGTGTTGGTTCTTCAATTCGTGTGGGTGAGTTATCGATATTTAAACCCGCAGCTGACGGAGGAAAGAAAATTGATGCATTAGCCAACACAATAAACTCTGTTCAGCTTCCGTAAGTACTTAATTTTTCTAAAAAAATAAAGTAGTCTGGGTTTTATTTAGTCGTCCGGACTACATTTTTTACCCTACCCGAATAACTTATTCTTGTGTTACCATGTCGAATTGTTTTTGCTCTTAAAGAACATTCACATTATTCTTGAGATTATTTTTCAAAAAAATGACTATGGTACAAAGCAGCGCGCAAATCACTTTTGATAAGGAACTTGCCAGATTTCACTGTATAGGTGCATGGTCTGTTTTGCAAATTGGAAATTTATTAAAAAGATTTAGTGCCGATGATTTGCCCAAGAAAGAAAAAATAGTCATTAGTGGAGAAGGGATTAGTCATTTTGATAGTGCAGGGGCTCTGGCACTCATTAAATGCATTGACATACTAGAACAACAAGAAAATAAGGTCGATCTCAGTCATTTTACTGAAGCACAACAACATCTGGTGGATTTAATTAAATCAAAAAAAGATGCTTTAGATTATCAAATTCCCGCTGAACCGAAAGAGAACATATTTTATCTAGTCGGTAAAGAGTCAGAGAATAAGCTACGTCAAGCAGATGGTCTTCTTAACTTAGTTGGTGATTTAACAACTAAAGTTATCGAAGCTTTTGGCAATTTGCGTCGATTTCAATTGCCGAGCATTATCACAAACATACATTCTACTGGCGTCACTGCGCTACCTATTCTTGCTTTACTTTCCTTTTTGATCGGGGTGGTTTTGGCTTACCAAATGGGGTTGCAATTGCAAACATACGGGGCCAACATCTTTATTGCTTATTTATCTGGAATGGCTGTTTTCCGTGAATTTGCACCGCTCATTACAGCAATTATTGTTGCTGGTCGTACTAGTTCTGCATTTACGGCGCAAATTGGTAGTATGAAACTCAATGAAGAAGTTGATGCGCTGCTCACTATGGGACTTTCTCCTACTGAATTACTCGTGCTTCCTAAAGTGATCGGATTATTGATTGCGTTTCCTTTATTGATTTTTTGGTCTGATATTTTTAGTATTTTAGGAGCAATGATCATGTCCAAAAGTCAACTAGGCATTAGCTTTGTTGATTTTTTACAACGACTAAAGGACTCTGTTGGACTGTCACAGTTGAATTTAGGACTTTATAAAGCACCGGCATTTGCATTGTTAATTGCGTTGGTTGGTTGTTTTCAAGGATTTAGGGTTGAGGCTGGCACGGAAAAAAATATTGGGAGCCAAACTACCAAAAGTGTAGTGCAGGCATTATTTCTGATTATTATTGCGGATGCAATTTACTCAATTATTTATAGCCGGATGCATTTATAGATGAGCGAACCCATTATCGAAATAAAAGGATTAAAGAATTATCTCGGCGGTCAGTGGGTACATTCCGATGTGAATTTGACCGTGGAAAAAGGAGAAATTTTAGCGATCATTGGTGGTTCGGGAAGTGGAAAAACGACGATACTACGTAGCTTGCTGATGTTAATGAAGCCTACGGCGGGTAACATTAAAATATTTGGTCAGGATATTAGCCAACTTGATGTACAGCAATCATCTTCGCTTCGTCGTCGTTGGGGCATGCTTTTTCAGCACAGTGCTCTATTTTCATCAATGAATGTGTTGGAAAATGTCATGTTTCCCATGCAAGAATTTACCAGTCTAGATTATGACTTCATGTATGAATTAGCCTTACTAAAAATCGCTTTAGTAGGGTTGCCTAAAGAGGCGGCAGGTAAGTTACCTTCTGAGTTGAGCGGGGGAATGCAACGAAGAGCAGCAGCGGCACGAGCCATTGCCATGGATCCAGAGTTGTTGTTTTTGGATGAACCGACTACGGGCTTGGATCCATTAAGTGCGAGATTGTTCGATGACTTAATTGTTTTTCTAAGAGATTCATTAAAACTCACTATAGTCATGGTCAGTCATGATATAGAGTCTTTAAAACGAACTACAGATCGCGTAGCCTTTATTGGCGATGGAAAAATTTTAAGTGTTGAGCCAATTAATGATTTAATGAAAAATAAAAATAAAAAAATTGCTGGTTATTTTAGTAAAGTGTAGGCATAACTGGAGACAGAATACTTGGAATCGAAAACCAATTACACCATAGTCGGTGTAGTCGTACTCACATTGTTCGTAGGACTGGTGGCGACCATGTTGTGGTTGTCTGTTGGTTTTAATCAAAAAAAATATACAACTTATACTGTTTACATGCACGAAGCAGCTTCTGGCCTGACGAAAGATGCCTCTGTAAAGTTCAACGGTGTGCAAGTGGGTTATGTAAAAGAAATCAGATTAAATCAAAGTGATCCAAGACAAGTCGAAATTTTATTGAATATTGAAGAAGATACACCAATTACTACCAGTACTTATGCGACATTAAACTCCCAAGGAATTACTGGTGTCAGCTACATTGGTTTAAGCGCAAGTACTTCTGATTTGACTCCAATTCAACAAATGCCCGGCGAACCTTTTCCAGTGATTCCTTCAAAACCTTCGGTCTTTAATCAATTAGATGGCATTTTAAAAAAGGTGTCTGAAGATATAAATACGGTAAGTGCTGAAGCACAACGTCTATTTAACGAAGAAAATGCAAAACATGTACGCCATATATTGGCTAATATCGATCATTTTTCTAAAGATTTGGCAGGTAATGGTAAAAATGTTAATGCTTTTATGGATAATCTTGCCAAGGCAAGTCGTGATTTTCCGCGCATGCTTGATGAGTTGCGAGTTGGGATATCTAAGTTTGAGACTATGGCAGACAGTTTAAGTAAGGCTGGGAATAGCGTATCAAAAACGATGGGATCAGGGAAAAATACGTTGGATAAAATTTCCCAGGAAGCGCTTCCCCCGGCTGTTGTTTTATTAAGAAGATTGAATGCAATTTCTGCAAATTTGGAAAAGGTGAGCAGTGAAATGCGTCAGAACCCTGCGGTGGTTATTCGTGGCAGTAAACCGCCACAACCTGGGCCTGGAGAATAAATGATGAAAAAGTTGACTGTTTTTCTTATAAGTTTAAGCGTGGTGTTGCTTAGTGCATGCTCGCCGGTGAAGGTCTCTGTAAAAAATCAATATCAGTTGAGTGCATACAGTACCAAACAGTTAGCAAAGAATCCGCTGCCGGTTACTTTATTAGTTACCGCACCAGAAGCTGCAGCAGGCTATCAAACCGAACAAATGCTTTATATTAAAAAGCCCTTCGAACTCGAGGCTTTTGCAAAAAATGCATGGGTAAATCCACCGGCAGATATGCTCTATCCCTTGATTCTACAGAGTTTACAACGAGCAAATCTTTTTAAAGCCGTTACGTCCAATGCGTATACTTTGGGTGTAGATTATCGAGTGGATACCCAATTGCTTTCACTTGAGCAAAATTTCCTCAAAAAACCAAGTGTACTAGAGCTTTCGGTCAAAATGGTTTTGACACATGTTAGTGATAATAGAGTGCTTGCTTCGCGGATTGTCAACTTACAGATTCCTTGTCCTAGTGATACTCCTTATGGTGGTGTCATTGCAGCCAATAAGGCAACACAATTGTTTACTGCGAGTCTTGCTCGTTTTGTGGTGTCTCATATTCAACAATAGAGTATCGTCATTTCTGTATATGTTGGGTAATTTTTTGTCAAAAATAGCTCAAACAAACGTAGGCTGGGCTACTAAGCCCAGCATGTAACAATGCCAATGTATGAACACTATGGATAAGCTGCTTGTTAATTGAGATTACAGTGATGGTTTTCATAATGAACATTTTGGAGCGTAGGAATTAACGCAACAAACGCTGGACTTAATAGCCCAGCCTGCAACCTATGATCGTACAGGTTGGTACGATGAATACTGTAGCCAAAAAATAAAAAGAATTGTACAATGTGTCCCCATGAGCCCTATATGGGATTTTGCGATTTATTAATAATAAAAAGAACAAAGGAGATTGAGGATGAAAGCCGGATCATTATGTAAATTGGGTCTGCTTGTAGCAAGTGCTGTTTTAGTTGCTGCGTGTTCTAAAACGCCAGGTAGTGCTGGAGTAGGTGTGACTGACGCTGAGGCTTCTGCTCAAGGTCTAGGACAATTTACTCATTTTGCTGGTCAAGAACCAGGTGAGTCTTACACAACTAAGGCACCTCATAATCAATTGTATTTGTTCTCCTACGATGACAGTAATTTGGCTCCCAAATATTTACCGTCTATTAACGCTCAGGCAGAATACCTGAAGACACATCCTGGTGCTCGTGTGTTAGTAGCTGGACACACTGATGAGCGTGGAAGCCGTGAATATAACGTAGCTCTTGGAGAGCGCCGCGCAAACACTGTAGCCGATATTTTACGGATGGCTGGTGTTAACAGACAACAAGTTCGTGTTGTGAGCTACGGTAAAGAGCGTCCAATTAATTTAGGACATGATGAAGCATCACACGCACAAAACCGACGTGTTGAATTTACTTATGAGGCAACAAGATGATTAATTGCAAAAAACACATTATCGCTGCAGGCTTTATGTTAATACTTCCTTTGGCTTGTTGGTCAGAGGCGCCTGTGGTCGATGATAGTGATAATTTTGCAATTAGTGAGGAACAACAGGCGTATGAAGCGCCTGTTGTTGGCTCAAAGTACAGTGAGCCACAAGAGAGCAGACAGTTTGATGTAGCTCGGAATGAGAATTACGCACTAGATAATTCTCAAATTGATGATGAACGTGCGCTGGCTAAAGATGATCAGGCAAATGATTCAAATAGTAATATCACAGATAATGCTAAGCTGATTGATAAAATCCAAAGCTTACAACAAGAAGTACAAGAACTTCGTGGACAATTAGAAGTACAAGCTCACGATTTAAAATTGTTACAGCAACAACAAGTTGCTTTTTATAAAGATTTAGATGCGCGTTTAAGTGGTGGAACCAGTTCTGCTAAAGCATCGCCAAGTAAAACATCAAATAAACCTGCCCTGGATCTTTCCGTTGGTTCTAAGGAGCCAGCCCCTAAAGCAGTTGTACCTGTATCAAATATTCAAACAAGTAAATCAGCACCAACACCAGTTCCAGTACCTGCTGTTTCTACTTCGAGAGCGAATCCTGCTGACGAACAAATTAGTTATTTGGCAGCTTATGAATTAGTAAAAAACAAGCGATTTGATGATGCCATCAGCTCTATGAATGTGTTTGTGCAAAAATATCCTAAGGGTGGTTATACGGCAAATGCTCAATATTGGCTTGGTGAACTTTATTTAGCGAAAAAAGATTATCCCAATGCCATTGAACATTTTAATGTGGTTTTACAACAATTCCCCACCTCAAGTAAGTCTGCTGCAAGTATGCTCAAGACTGGTTATGCCTATGCCGCACAGGGTAATAAGCAAGAGGCTCAGAAGTTCTTGCAACAAGTAGTAAGAGCTTATCCTGGTACACCTACTGCGCAATTGGCTAATTCAAAATTACGTACGATATGATTGAGGCTTGTTTACATTTCTATTATCCTAGCCAATCTATCCTGCTTTTCTGCACTTTAATGTCCACATACTGTGTGTATGCTGCATATCAGTGTGCGAAAATTAGGTTTTGGGGGTTCAATGTAGTGAAATGCAAACAGAGTCTTTTAACTTTTTTTATACATAGCTCCAAAATTCTGCTTTATCGGGGCTATGCTTATATGTTCACCCAAGCGACTTGAAATAGTTTATGGATTCCAAGGAGAAAATTATGTATTGGCTAGCCCATGCCCCAGCTAATATTGCTCTGATCAAATATATGGGAAAAAAGGATAATCATTCAAACAGTCCTGATAACCCGTCGATATCTTATACATTAAATGAGCTTATAAGTACTGTAAGACTTGAAAAAACAAGCTCAAAAAAAGATATTTGGGAACCGCTGATTATACCTGGTGGAATTGAGAATTTTGTTTTGTCTGCAGAGGGACAAAAAAGGTTTCTTAATCATTTAGTGCGCATAAAAGCATATTTTGATTATGACGGTGGTTTTTTGGTGCAGTCTTGCAATAATTTTCCTCACAGTAGTGGCATGGCAAGTTCTGCTTCAAGTTTTGCGGCGTTAACACGTTGTGCTGTTATTGCCTTAAGTGAGTTAACGAATAAACCCGTGCCTTCTATTGAAGAACAAGCGCAGTTAAGCCGTCTGGGATCTGGTTCATCGTGCCGATCTTTTTATTCTCCTTGGGCCTTATGGGAGGATAATGAGGTAAAAGCGGTCGATTTGCCTTATCAAGAATTAATTTACCAAGGTGTGGTGATTAGTAATAAGAAAAAAGAAGTTCCTTCCAGCGAAGCACATCAGCGGGTAAAAAGTAGTCCCTTTTATGAAACACGTAGTCAAAGAGCAAGAGAAAATTTAAAACTTTTGTTGGATGCATTAATGACTCAAGATTGGACCTCGGCTCATGATATATGCTGGCGAGAATTCCAAGATATGCATCGTTTGTTTAATACCTGCGAACAACCTTTTACGTACATGACAGAAAGTTGTGTCGATCTCTTGCACAAGCTCGAGGCTTTTTGGGATAAAAAAGGTGATGGTCCCATAGTGACTATGGATGCTGGGCCAAACATTCATTTATTATATCGCCCTGACCAAACAGAATTAGCACGTGAATTTAAACGTGATTATTTAGTAGGCAATTATGACGTTCTTTGATTTTGAAACCACAACTTTTGGCAAATGGATTTTAGCAGGTGAGCATGCGGTAGTACGAGGACATCCTGCCTTAGTATTTCCAATTAAGGAAAAAAAATTAACTTTGAGATACTCTGCTGCAGGCTCTTCTTTAGGAGCTGATTATACAGGGAGTAGTGGTGCTGATATGCAACTTCTGTTTTGGAGTGTGCTAGAGCATGGGATGCAGCTATTAGGGCGCTCCTTAAATCAAATCGACGGTCATTTTCATTTAGATAGTACAATTCCTGTGGGTGCAGGAATGGGGGCTTCAGCCGCTCTTTGTGTGGCAATGAGCCGTTGGTTTTGTACACAGAACATGATAGACCTAAGCCAGTGCAATGATTTTGCAAAGGAATTAGAGCATTTATTCCATGGAAAGAGTAGTGGACTTGATGTAGCAGGGGTTGCTGCGGAAAGCGGGGTTTATTTTAAAGCTGGGAGTATTATTCCACTGCAGCAAAAAATTTATCCTGAGTTTTTTTTATCTTCATGCAAACAAATTGGCATTACATCGCATTGTATCCACCAGGTCCAAAATTTATGGACTGAAAATCCTGTTTTGGCCCAGCAAATTGATGTGCAAATGGTCGATGCAGTTGAAGAAGCGAGAAAAGCCTTAGAGCAGGGTGATGACTATGCCATAAATTCTTTGACTCAGGCGATTAATAGGGCTGCTGATTGTTTTTATCAATGGAACCTGGTTAGCGAAAGCTTACAACAACATATGAATCGATTGATTGCAGAAGGAGCCCTCGCTGTAAAACCAACGGGATCAGGAGGAGGAGGGTTTGTGTTAAGTCTTTGGGAAAAGCAACCACCTGAGTATCTCGAATTGTTGGCTGTATAGTGTCTCATGTAACGAAAGGCTGTATTTGACACATCTTGTGAGAAAATCCAGCCTTTCACCAAAATTTAAGTGTACCCTCTGAACAGGCATCTAAGAGATATAAAGCCGTAACCCAGGATCAAAATGCATTAAGTGGGCAGCGATTGTCTAAACAGGAACTGATGATAGATTATTCTAATCTACGAATTGAAAATAGACTTCACTGGCTTTTACCATTCCGAGTTCATAACGAGCTTGCTCTTCCAGAGCTTGGTCACCGTTCTTTAACTCTCTGATATCTGCTTCAAGTACGCGGTTACGTGTTGTAAGTTTGTTATTTTCCTGCTCGTGAGCAGCCAATTTTTTTTCAAGATTATGCCACTGAATCAAATTTCCATCGCCCAGCCATAGCTTATGCTGTAAAACAACTAGAGAAACAATCAAAATGATAAACAAAGGGCGCATAGATTTTGCTTAATTAAAAGAGTGTCCTTTAACCATTGTATTACCATTTCGCAATGTGTAGCAATATCTGCTTGCGTAATTTTTATAGGGTTTTTTTAATATTGTAGCCTGGGTGCGGCGTAGCGAAACCCGGGACTCTACAACCACTATTTCCCGGGTTCCGCTACGCTGCACCCAGGCTACAAGTTCATAAATCAAATCAAAAATGTTTCCTTAAAATATTAAGCTCTTCATTTAATAAATCTATTTTTTCTAATAAATCTAATGCGAGTGCCACTCCGGGTAGATTAACTCCTAAATCTCGATGTAAGCGAAAGGCAGATTCAATTTTACGAAGATCCTTTTGATTTAATTTTAAGTGCTCTGGTTTTGTTGTTTTGCATGAAAATAAGCCATATTCGACCATTTCAATCAATAATTCTTTAGGTATATGATAGGTTTGGCATACCTCATTGAAAGAGATAGTTGTAGTTTCCTCAATAAGCACGCCAATGATTGTATTGTCTTGTTTCATGCTTATGCTCCCATCTTGTCACGTGGATTAAAAGGCATTACCTGTGCCATCTTCTTATACAGCTCTTTTGCGTCTTCAGTCGTTGGTGGCGGAGTAATAATTTTTAGAAGTACATATTGATGCCCAGTTGGGGCACCCGGTAACCCACGATTTTTCAGTCTTAATTTTTGTCCTCCTTGAGATCCAGGAGGAATTTTTAAATCGATTTTTCCTCCCAAAGTAGGAACTACAACTGTTGCTCCTAAAGCTGCTTCCCAAGGAGTAATCGGTAGCGTGAGATAGATATCACCCTCCATGACATCAAAAAGAGAATGTTTATCAACCTGTACCGTTAAATAAATATCTCCACGTGGGCCTCCTTGCATACCTGGTGCACCTTGACCTGCCAGACGAATTTGCTGACCTGATTTTACGCCTGCTGGTATTTTTACTTTCAAGGTTTGGCTGGCTTGCGCATCGAGCGCACTTGGAATCTGGATGTTTTTAACGATTCCTGTAAAGGCTTCTTCCAGGCTTATATTTATTTTTCCATGATAGTCCTGACCTGCCATCGGTTGCTGACGATAACGAGAATGGCCAAATAAAGTTTCAAATAAATCTTCATTTAATGGACCACTATAAAACTGTTCAGAATCTTCAGGATGTGAATAGGTATGCGTCCTTTGTTGGTGAAACGCTTTATTTTTTCTGTAATTATCATACTCTGCTTTTTTTACTGGGTCTCTTAACACTTCATAAGCTTCACCCATTTCTTTAAATTGCTCTTCAGCGTTGGGTTCTTTACTGATATCCGGATGGTATTTTCGAGCCAGTTTTCGATATGCCATCTTAATGTCTTTTTCAGAGGCATCCTCGCTTATTCCCATTATTTTGTAGTAGTCTTTATCCATGTTTTTATATCCAATTTTAAAATCATTTTTTATTTTTGTAACACGTATTCTCCTGGAGCATCAGGTAAATTCTTATCAATTTTAGGGGGGAATGTCTTTTCACCCGATTGTTTCACTAACCAATCATGCCAGGCAATCCACCATGAGCCTTTTCTATGCTCTGCTATTTCTAACCAATGCTTGGGAGAAATATATGTTTCTTCCTTTTTTTGTTCACGAATCAAATAACTGCGTCCTGGATGTCCGGGTTCGCTCACTATACCTGCATTATGACCTCCATTAGTCAAAACAAAAGTAATATCCTTTCGTTTAATCAATGAGTGAGTTTTATAGACGGATTTCCATGGACTCACATGGTCTTTCTCTGTACTGACTACGAATGCGGGTAATCTGATGTTTTCTGGTGCGATATGCTTTCCTTCAACAGTATATTGACCTTCAGAGAATTCATTTTTAAGGAATAATTTTTCAAGATATTCACTGTGCATTTTATAAGGCATGCGTGTTGTATCTGCATTCCAAGCCAATAGGGCGATCATACCTCTTTGGGTTCCATGCATGTAGTCTTGCACCATTTTCGACCAAATCAAGTCATACGAGCGTAGCATCTGGAAACTTCCAGCCATGAGTTTAGTATCTAAATAGCCTTTTTCCCACATAATGTTTTCCAAAAAAGATACCTGGCTGTTATTAATAAAGAGTAATAACTCGCCTGCCTCAGTAAAATCACCTTGAGCCGCGAGTAGTGACAGGCTTTTCAGTCGATGATCATGGTCTTTGGCCATAGTTGCTGCGGTAATCAAAGCTAAAGTCCCTCCAATACAATACCCCATTAAATGAATTTTTGTATTGGGGATTATGGTTGATATTTTATCGATCGCAGCCACAGCGCCTTGCCGATAATAATCATCGATTGCTAAATTCCTGTCTTTTGAAGTGGGATTGAGCCAGGAAACGATAAATACTGTATGTCCTTGTTGTACTAACCAATTTACTAAAGAGTTTTCTGGAAGGAGATCGAGTATATAATATTTCATGATCCAGGCAGGGAGAATTAACAAGGGTTCTTTATAAACTTGTTTGGTTTGCGCTTCATATTGAATGAGCTCAATCAAATGATTTTTAAAGACAACCTTACCTTTAGTCTGAGCAACTTGTTTTCCTGGGATAAAATGTTCAACGCCCGCCGGAGGACTCCCAGTTAATTTCTCAACGAAATCTTGTAAGCCCAATTGTGTACCACGAATTAAATTTTCTCCATATGAATTCAATGTCTCTTGCAGCAAATCTGGATTGGTCAAAACAAAATTGGAGGGGGATATCGCATCAAGAAGTTGTTTTATGGTGAATGATACAATGCGTTGGTTTGGCTCATTTAATCCAGGGATTTCGTTGGCTGCGTTTAAGCACCAATCTTCCATTTGTAAAAATTGTTCAGCCCACAAGCGCCATGGATAGAGGCTCCACTTATCCGTATGAAAACGCACGTCCTCACCATTGCCTGGTTTCTCATGATTTATAAGTCGTTTGCTAAAATCAGCACAATGCATCAAAGGATAAAGATTTAATTTCAAAAAAGTGCCTGGGGCCTGTAACAGTTGCGCCCCCCATGAAAAATAAGAAGTTGCTACAGAGGCTGGGCTGATGCTCGCAGTGAATTTCCCAAGATTGGCTTGAAAATATTTATCAATCAAATTAAATATATCGTAGGTAGCTGCCGCATTTTCTTTGCGATTAACAGTCGCAGAGGGTTTCTTTTTTACTTTTCCTTTTTGTGATGACTTATTTTCTTTTGTAGTAACATGAGCCATTTTTTTCATGGGTTCAGTCTTATCACCGTTATTATTATAAAATAGTATAGCCTCTGCGATATTTATTTGTATATTAATCAGTTAAAGTACATACTATTCACTTTACTTGAGTGTCTTTACCCAATACTACAGCGTCATTTTTACTAAGGTTGTAGCATGAAAATAAATCATTGCACTAAGTATGGTTGGATTGTTTGAATTGATATCGGAGACTTTTTATGCAAAAGTATGTACTTAATATTCTTGTTGTTTTTTTTCTATTTTCATTAGCTGGCTGTCAGTCAAATCAGGCGACCTCCAATATATTTAGACCTTTTACACCGTCAACTGCTACAAGCACAAATTTATCGCAAGCAGTGCAAGAAGCTTTGATGCGTAATGATGATCTTGCGATAGCTCATGTACGTGTTCAAACAAGACAGGATGTTGTGATTCTTACTGGCTATGTTAAGAAAATTCGTCAAAGTGATGTCGCAGAACAGATCGCTCGTCAGGTTCCAGGTGTACGTGCAGTAGAAAATAATATAATTATCCGTCCATAAGCTTAAATATTCTCCATTTGTACTATATTTATACAAAGGGTTAAGTGTATTCAAATGGAGAATAAAATGGCTGACCTAATTCATAATGCTTTGCCAACGCCAAGACGAGAAATGATCTATATTAGTCCAAACGATTCTGTAAAAAAAAGTATTGATATGATGACAGAATATGATATTGGAGCATTGGTTGTAATGGATAATGACAACCAATTAGTAGGTATAGTGAGTGAGCGGGATATTGTTCGTTCTTGCTTACACAGATGCATTAATCTGGAAACAGGAAAAGTTTCTGATGTGGTCAATAAGGACGTCACGATTCTTAACTCTAATGATGTCGTGGAAAAAGCGATGCAGGCAATGACTGCAACGAAAAGAAGACATGTGTTAATTCGTGACGAAACTGATGGGATTATAGCTATCTTATCCATTGGTGATGTGCTTTATCATTTATTGGAAGATAAGGCTAGAGTGATTGAGCAATTAGAAAATTACATCCATACCTATTAACAGAATTTTTTAGGATGATATAGTATCTTTTTTAATGTACTCATGGCTCATATGAAAACAGTCTTCAGATTGATTTTAATTTTTTTGATATTTCAAGCTCCTGCGTGGGCTACTGAGTTATCGCCCACATGGTATTCCAAAAGTACAGATAACCAAGTTGTTATCAACATCGAAATGTTTTTGTCATCCACATGCCCCCATTGTCAAAATGCGGATGCATTTTTTCGCGATCTAGAAGCGAAAAACCCTGATCTGCATGTTCAACGATATTATATTAACCAGGATAAAAATGCATTGGGTCGTTTTTATCAATTATTGAGTGCACAGCAAATGGATGATTTTGCTGTTCCATCAATCTACTTTTGTAATTCACGCTGGGTAGGATTTACCTCAGCAGAAACCACTGGAAAAGATTTATTACAAGGAATTAATTATTGTAAGCAACAAATTCAAAAAAAAGGTAAGCTAACGCAAACAACTGTAGATGCATTGCGACATTTAGCTAATGCAAATCGTTTTATTACCGGATTGGTAGAGAAACCATCTAGGTTACAGTTTACAACAACCATAGCATTTATGGATTCTTTTAGCCCTTGTGCATTCTTTTGTTTCGCTGGATTTCTTGCTTTTCTCTTTATTGAAACTCAAAAGAAAAAACAAATTATCGCGGGCTTCCTATTTATCTTTTCAGTAGCAATAGTTCATTATTTTCAACAGGCTTATCCCAATGTATTTTTTGAGCTATTGCCTTGGTTGCGTATTCCTGCTGCATTATTAGGAGCACTCACTATTTATTTTGTAATACATTATCTTAAAAAACAGTCTTCTAGTGTTTTATACTTTTTATTGGCTTTCTTATTAGGATTAATCACTACAATTTATCAACAAACTTGTGTGATGAATTGGGCGACCATCTTCCAACAATGGTTAAATGATCAGCATTTAACGGGTTCGCAAACAAGTTTGTATCAATTGCTTTATCAGGGAATATACATACTTCCTTTAATTTTGATTTTATTTATCTACTTAGTCTTACTTAAGGTGGAACGTTTTGCTGCATTAAGAACAAAATTTATCAACATTGGTTTATTGTTTCTGATCGCAATTGCAGTAAGTTTAATCGCTTATCCCTTTATCTTGCCATACTTTGGAGTATCTATGGTGACTTTATTTATCCTGGCGGTGTGTGGATACTTTTTAAATTTGACTTGATCTTATTTTGATGATTTGGGATTATCATCTCTCTTTGTTTTTCAGGTGATAACATGAGTAAGCTCATTGATATTCCAGTTGTTGTAGAGAGCGGGCAAAAATATAAAACATCTCATGGCGTAACAGCAATTAAAGATGGCGTCAAAGCAACAGAACATGCTTATGAGCGTTTGCCTAAACCTAAATGGTTACGCGTAGTAAACCATACTACTCCAGCATATCACCAGGTAAAAGAGCAAGTACAAAAGCATCGCCTATCTACTGTTTGCGAAGAAGCAAAATGCCCTAATATTTCTGAGTGTTGGTCGCATGGTACTGCAACAATCATGTTAATGGGATCTGTCTGTACACGCGCATGTCGTTTTTGTGCGGTAGATACAGGCAATCCTCATGGTTGGCTGGATGCACACGAACCAGAAAATACGGCAAATACCGTCGCATTAATGAATCTTGATTATGTGGTGTTAACTTCAGTAAATAGGGATGACTTGCCTGATGGCGGTGCTAATCATTATGCACGGACGATACAAGCGATTAAACAACGTTCTCCAAAAACTAAAGTTGAAGCATTAACCCCTGATTTTCAAGGTGTAGAAAAAGACATCGCAGTATTACTGGATAGTGGTGTTGATGTATTTGCACAAAATGTAGAAACTGTAGCGCGTTTGACACACCCAGTCCGTGATAATAGAGCAGGCTATAGTCAAACGTTGAATGTACTTGCATACGCGAAACGTTATCGACCTGATGTACTGACAAAAACCAGCTTAATGTTAGGTTTAGGTGAAACGGACGAGGAAATTGTGCAAACAATGGATGATCTACGCGCGCATAATGTAGATATTCTTACTCTAGGACAATATTTGCAGCCCACAAAAAACCATTTACCTATTGCACGTTATGTGACTCCCGAGACTTTTGCTGAACTAAGACAGATTGGATTGCAGAAAGGATTTTTTGAAGTAGCTTCTGGTCCATTGGTGCGTTCTAGCTATCGTGCAGATAGAATTTTTAAGCAAGATAATTTGGGTTTAGATAATTAATTTATTCAGCCTGAGTGAAGCAGCGCAGCGGAAACCGGGTTTTTCTGCAGATTCCGCGGGTTACAGCTTACGTCTTCACCCAAGCTAAAAACACTGAATCCCTACATAAGAGACATAGAGCTTGTTGCAGTAACTTTATGATCAGTAGGGCTGAGTTTATGCACTTGGTGTTGCAAGAGATTCACCACTTTATCTGCTACCGCATGGCTATAGGCAAGTACTTTTTTCTCATCCTTAGGATGTTTCAGTTTAATTTCTGCCAATTCAACAGCTAATTGATCAGCACATTCCTGGCACAAGTAAAAATCACTATCCACTACGTTTGAAAGTGGCGCAATATACTGGCTATGTTCCTGTGTAAAAGTTTTATTGATTTGAATTATCGTTTCTTTAGCTACTTTAGTGACAAGATCAGGTATTAACTCTTTTTTATAGGTTGTCAGTTGTTTGTTCAATTGAATGTTTAACAGGTTCTGAAATGAATAAAAATTCATAACCACTGGTGCTTTACTACTCAACTCTTGATTTAGCTGCATACTGAGTTTTAGATTAGATTCTTCAACAATTCCTGATTGAATAACCAAATCGGCTATCTTTTTTAGCTTTTGTTTTATATCTTCAATGACCTCTATAGGCTGTTTGAGCACAAAGTTACGAAAGGAAGTAATTTTTGGCAGAACTTTTTTTGCCTCTTTTTCATTGAGCGCGAGCTCAGGAGTTAATTCTGAGTTAATTAGTACATTGAATTTCATGAGCATGACTTCGGCTCGTAAAGCACGTGCTTTTCCGATTGCATATTCTCTTAGTGCTGGATTTAACTGATCTAGTTCGGGTGTTTCAAACTCAGTTGCCTTATTATTTAATTTTCCATTAAGCATGGCTTCTAATACCGCATTTTGAAAATAATCAAAAACTGCTTTTCTGTTTGTGTGTGTCATTTTTTCAGTACACCAACTGATATAAATTGGATCAAGTACATCCAACAGCCCTCGAATTTCTTGGATTAGCTGCGATTTTAAAGGATAAAGGCGATGATTTTTTTTATATTGCACCATGATATTAAGTGAGGTCGCCGATTGCAGGAGAATGGCCCCACGTGCTTTAGCGTCATTACTTGTTTTTTTCTCAAAGTAGGTTTCATACGCAACTGTATCTCCCCATAAAGAAGAATTCTCATGATCATTTTTGATTAGTTCATCCAAAATGATGCGAGCATACAAGGTGAGGGTGGCAGCGGATGCACTGTGCCTACGAATATTATTACGAGTTGAAAAGAGAGTAGAGCCTTCGAGTGCTTTATCTTTTCTATATTGAAAAAAAGTACTCTGTTGCCTTAGTATGGCGGCTTTAGGTTGAACAATTGTATCTTTTAGTTTATTAAGGTGCTCTAAGCTTTGATACGCCTCGGTAAATGTTCTGACATCTTTAATAATAACTGCCCCATCATCAATAATGACGCCAGGAAATTTTTTAAACATCTCGAGGTCTATTTTAGGTTCAAATCGAGAATAACTCTCTTTTTTAATACAATATAATAAGCATGTCGCTTTATGAGTTTTTTCATCCAGTTCCCATATTAAAGGGCTGCCTTGAAATGTAATATTTTGGAAATAAATCTTCATATAATCGTACACTATGATCAAAAAAACATAGAGTACGAATTATGTAAAGTACACGCAAGTGTCTTATTTACTTTAAGATTAAAAGAAGTGCCATTTGCATTTATTAACATCTTGAATGTTAAAATTAATGCAATAAAGCTTGGTACGTTTAACCTAAAATCACACCTCTTTTTCGCATGAACTTTTGTAAAACATACGCAAAAAGATACATGAGTGTGCCAAGTACCATAGCGGTTATTCCCAAAACTAAATAATAGTTTTCATAATAAGGTAGGCTTTCTATGGCCGAGTGAACAGTATTGGGTATTGCGACCCAAGCGGCAATCCTACCTGAGATGGCATGTGCCAGAGAACTTGCCAGGTACCATACCCCCATGGCAAAAGCAATTGAGTGTTTGTCACAATACAGACCAACCATACTTAAACCAATGGCGCTTACCCATAATTCTGCAATTGAAATGAGAATATAAGTTAATGCAATGTAATTGCCATTAATTATTCCATCTGTAGTAGTCGAAGCAGCAAATGCCATAACCAAAAGAGCAACTCCCGCAAGGGCGGTGCCTGCAGCAAATTGATAGGGAATTGTGAAGCGTGGGAACAGTTTATAAAAACGGGGCAACTGACTGCCAATAGCTAAGATAAGTAATGGATTTAGTATTTGATAATGAGCGGGAGATACCGTTAAACCAAATAAATTATGATCGGAATTATTTTCTGCGAACAAAATTAAGGTGCTATTCATTTGGTTGTAGATAACAAAAAATACGACTGCTTCAATGATGAGTAAAAGAGCAATCATTTGTTTGTCGCGAATGTTCCCTGTAAGGGTTAGCGTTTTCTTTAAAAACCATGCAATTCCTATCCCACAACCCGTAGCGATGATTGTGCTTGCAATATAAACATGAGAATAGGCAAATAAAGTCAGTACATAAATGGTAACTATGTAGGCAATTAAACGCAGGATGCCTGATTGAGACAGTTTGGATTGATCTTTGCCCCAAATCACATTTTCATAAATAGAGTAACGTTTTGCAAAATTTAACGCAGCAATTGACTTACCCACAAAGGCTAAGGTCAGTATGGAAAGTGGGCCATAACGGCTTTCAAAGAGTAATGGGGCAATTAGCGTTGCTAATAAAGCACCCACATTAATTGCTATGTAATAGTATGTCATGGCTGATTTTGCTTTAATCGCATCATCGGAATAAATATGCGACACCATGCTTGAGGAGGTTCCCATTAAGAGAGAGTTGGTCGCAGGAACAAATGCATAGGCAGCAATAAAAAAAGTGTCTCCTAGAGAACTTACGGTGTATCCACTAATCATGATGAGCAAATAAGCAGTGGCCAACATGATACTGCCGAGAAGTATTGATCGCCTGATTCCGACTACAGTATCAGCCATATACCCACCAAGCATAGGCATCAAATAGCCCATTGCATGAGCCACTCCAATAAATGCATATGCTTTGGCTTGGCTGTATCCTAAACCTTGAGACCATACGGGGCGAGTTAAAAATAGAACCATTATGGTATTAAGCGCATATACAGAAAACTGGCTCCAAAAGGTAATGTATATGATGTTACTGGCTTGTTTTTGTCGCAGAGCTAATTCAGGCAAATAGTTTTTCACTTCTTGAGAAATCATTTTTCCCTCATCACCTAAAGATAATTATTTCAGATTATCATTTTCTGGCAAGAACGACATCAATTATGTGAGTATCATGATAGGGGAAGGTGAATATTTTACTGAAAAGTCGCTTAAGCCTTTGAATTAAAAATATTTTTGGCAACATTCTAATGGATAATGTATTGAGAAACCAAGTACCTTCAATACCAAAAAGCGCTAATTCATCAATGGTATTCAGCGTTATGGGTATTTCCAAACGTTGATGTGCAATGACTTCGAATTGATGTTGTTGAAATGCTTGCATCAATTCATTGTTATTGGCGGCAACCGTGGTATTTTTTACAATGGATTTATAATAATGACCAACAACACTACTTAAGATGGAGTCTTCCGTAATAAATTCAGCGAGGCGTTGTTGCGCGACTGGAAACGAATCATAGGTTGTAGTAATCATTGAAAAATGACCATTTGCGCGGGTCAGTAGTTTCGCCTCATTAAATAAAACCTTAATGGGGATATAGGCATTAATAAAATGCGCTAGGATTAAATCTTGGCTATGAGGGGGGAGGAACTTATTGGCTTGTGCTGCACTTCCTTCTATAGTAATTACAGGTAATGTTTCGCGAGCTCGTTTTAACATTTCAGAGGAAACATCAATTCCTGTAAATTCGGCTTGCGGCATTATTTGTTGTAGTTTTTTGAGAAATGCACCATCACCAATACCCAAATCAAGAACTTTATAATGAGGCTTCATACCCAAATAAAAGCTTTTCATTTGTTCAATTGCTACTTGATGACTCTGGCTAATTGCACCAAAACGATTGGCTATAGCATAGTGTTCCGCGATGTCGTTGTACATGGCCTTCAAGGACATGCAAAAATTCCGGTTTAAAAAGGTTTGGTAAGTATATCCTTAAATGGAGGAAATTTGCGACTGCTGACCAAGGAAAAATTTATAGATAATTTATTGTTATCTTTTAATGTATTAGTATATAGTGCTCGTCATCAGTTGATAATGAAGCAAATGCGGTTGAATTTTCAGGATTTATTATGCCTAAGATATTAGTTACTGGTGCCACGGGATTCATTGGAAGAAAATTAGTGCCCGCTCTTATCAGTGCTGGTCATGATGTTCGATGTGCAGTATCTCAAAATGTTAATTGGCTCAAAGCCGAACAAATCAAAGTGAATAAATTAGAATCAGAGACTGATTGGAGCGAAGCACTTTCTGGAATCGATGTAGTTATTCATTTAGCAGCCAGAGTCCATGTAATGAAGGAAAAAAATGCTTCAGACTCCGATGATTATTATAAAATAAATAGTGAAGCAACAAAAAATTTTGCAGAACAGGCAGCGAAACATCAAGTAAAACGATTTATATTTTTGAGTTCAATTAAAGTAAATGGTGAGTTTACATTAAAGGGGCAACCCTTTTCTGAAGAAAGCAAAGCACAACCGGAAGATCCTTACGGGCACAGCAAGTTATATGCTGAGCAATATTTACAAACAATCAGCCAAAATTCTTCTTTGGAAGTGGTTATTCTTAGACCGCCATTAGTTTATGGACCAGAGGTTAAGGCTAATTTTTTAAAAATGCTGCACTTAGTTAAGAAGAGAATGCCTTTACCTTTTGCGAGCATACAGAATAAGCGTCATTTTATTTTTATTGAGAATTTGGTTTCGGCATTATGTATTTCAGTTACTCATCCCGCAGCGGCTAATCAGACCTATTTGGTTGCTGATGATGATTCATTTTCTGTACCCTCATTAATGCATCTCATCGCACAAAAAATGAATACAAAAACTCGCTTAATTCCTGTGCCTGAACGTTTGCTGGAAAAAAGTTTTCAGCTTTTAGGAATGAAAAAATTGAGTAATCGCTTACTTTCATCCTTAGAGATCAATAACAACAAAATCAAATCAGAGTTAGGCTGGAAGCCTCCTGTTAGTTCGGATGAAGGATTGAAAAAAACTGTTGAATGGTATCAAAGTGAATTTAGTTCTTAGTATCTTTTTTTTAACGTGTTCCATTGTACTGACAAAAGTATTCTGTGTTTTTGCACAGAATACCCGTCTTATGGATAAACCCAATAATCGCTCCATGCATACTATCCCAACAATCAGGGGTGGAGGACTTATTTTTATTGGGTTGTCTGTGCTGGCTTTGCCTCTTCTTTGCTATGTGACACATACATCTGTTTTTGAGCAGTTACCGTTCATGCTCTGTATTTTTTTTCTTGCGGCAATTAGTTTTCTTGATGACTTATATAATTTATCAGTAAAACCGAGGTTTTTTGCCCAAAGTGGTGTTGCCTTATTCATTGCTCTTTTTATACGACCTGAGCAATTGGATTTTGGTTTTATTGCAGTTCACTATTCTTTTTTTATTATCCCGTTTATTTTTTTCGCGGTTATCTGGGCCATTAACCATTTTAATTTTATGGATGGCATTGATGGTTTTTGTGCATTGCAATCTGTTTTTTTATTTTGTGCCTATGCAATTCTCTTCGGTATGATGCATGCGACGTTTTACCAAAGTTTTTGCCTTATACTAATTTTTAGCCTTATAGGCTTTTTATTTTTTAATTTCCCACCCGCAAAATTGTTTATGGGAGATGTTGGTAGTGCGACTTTAGGATTGATTACTTTTTGTATCGCGTTAATCGCACAACAAAAATTTCAAATCCCAATTTTTTATTGGTTTATGCTAAACGGTTTATTTCTTTTTGATTCGACTATTACTTTATTGCGCAGAATGATTCATAAAGAAAACTGGTCTGCAGCGCATAAAAAACATGCTTATCAGCGATTAAGACAGTCAGGGGTTAGTGTTCCAACAATTTTATTGGGACAAACAGTAATGAATGTATCCTTTTTAGTTTTGGTGTTGCTGATTCAGGAGCATAGGATTCATTTTGGATTTTTATTCATGCAAATTATTATTATGTTGTTCATATATTATCTAATTGAACGAAAGTTTCCAATGTATCCAACAGCACTTACTTATTAATTTTACTTAGGGTTTTATTTGCCTTCTAAAATCGCATCATTTTGCCTCAAACTAGCGAATTGTAAATAAACCTTAGTTAAAAATGGATTTTTTCTAGTAAAAAAGTAAAATTAATCGATTTCTTAATACTGCGTTAATAATCACAGTGTAAAATTAAATTCGAATAGCAAATATAAATTTGTTTTTAGTCGTTTTTGGCTATCAAGAATACCATGGATTGCGTTCTGTGGAGGAATAGGTAGCTGCTTTGTTAGGGAGATTTTTATGTTAATTTTAACTCGACGAATTGGTGAAACATTAATCATAGGTGATGATGTTAATATTACCGTACTAGGTGTAAAAGGTAATCAAGTACGTCTCGGTATTAATGCACCTAAAGATGTATCTGTCCATCGTGAAGAAATTTATTTACGCATACAGCAAGAAAAACAATCAGACGAATCTGAAGAAGCAGTATAATCGATTTCCTCGCAGCTCATCCGGTTCCGAGCACTTAAAAATGCTCGGGACAAACTTTCCGTTATCCATTCTGTTGTAACTGCTTATGATTTTTGGTGAAGTGAAGTATCTCCTGAGGAGAGAAAGTGCTTTAAGCCTGACTCATCTTGTAGTATTAATTGTCCTAACTCATTAATTCCGCAAGCAAGCCCAGAAAAAGTATTTGCCGATTGAGTTACTTGAATATTCTTTCCGAATAAATAATCCGATTTACTCCACTCATCCATAAAGTAATTAAGATCATGGTGAATAAACTTGATTAAATAAGTTTCTAAATTGGTCATCAGTTTTGCAATAAGGAAATTACGATCAAAATGTTTCTGAGTTATTTCATATAGTGAGCACCAGGGTTTATCTGGAAGAGGATGGTTCTTGGTGTCTGAATTGACGTTTAAGCCAATACCAATAATGACTTGAATATTACCGTTCGATTCGGCCAATATTTCAATCAAACTACCGCATAATTTTTTGTTAGCCCATAAAATATCATTGGGCCATTTAATCTTAATGTTGGATGATATGTCTAACTCGTTTAACGTTGCCACAATGGCCAAACTGGTCACTAAACTTAATCCAGAAAGTTTGGTGAGATCATAGTTGAGGTCCCAACGACTCGAACAATATATATTTTCTCCAAAAGGTGAGTGCCAGTGCCTTCCAAATCGACCTCTGCCCTGAGTTTGTATTTCGGCACAACAAATATCAACTGAATGTGCCAGGGGTAAATCTTTAAGATAACGATTTGTTGAATCAATGCTGGTAAATAGGTGTAACTTGAACGGAGTTGTTCGTTGTGCTGCTGCAAGATGTTCTGCAATCTGTTGTTTATTCAATAAAATCAATTGATTGGGAAGTTGGTAACCTTGATGCCTTATGCGTTTTACAGGGATTCCTGATTCAATTAAATGATTAATTTGTTTCCATATAGCGGAACGAGTAATACCCAGCGCTATCCCTAGCTCAGAGCCACTGTGGCATTCGCCATCACCAAGTAATTGTAATAATGTGAGTTGTGAAGAAGTAAAGTGCATTGATAGAAACCTAAAAAATCAAGCGAGCATCTTGTTGAAGATGAATAAATCCATGTCTAATTTCCCTAACGGTGGGATGATGACATAAAGCACCGCTACAGGCTACTTCTGGCATAAAAGAGCGTAATTGCCACGTCATATTATGCAATGGATCATTCACCAGCTGTTTTGTTGGTATCGATATGGGTACGCTAAAATGTTTGGTTGGATACGAAAGGCCTAAGCCACAGGCTTTAATAAATGCTTCTTTTTGTGCCCAAACATGGAAGAATACAGCAGGTTTTAAAGCGAGTGGAACTCTAATAAATTCTTCATACTCATGATCGGAAAATAAAGTTTTGGCAATGCCCTCATAAGGCCGAGCAGAATATTTTTCTATGTCCACGCCTAAGGGAAAACCTTTTCCCACTGCAAGTAGTGCTAAATCACCGGTGTGGCTTATATTAAATTGCAGTTTTGTTGTATTAATGACCTCTGGTTTTCCATGATTATTATAAGTAAATTCCAACTCTTCTGGAGGCATATTAAGGTAACTTGCCAGGATAATTCTCAAAGTAGCACGAGCAGTAGAGAAGCGGCGTTTATGCCTGCTGAAATAGAATCGTTCCGCACGTGCTTGCTCTTCGTGATTTAATAGTTCATATGCATTATTTAATTCATGCACTAAAGAAAATTGCCAAAGATCAATTCGAGCCTCATTTAAGACGCAGTTTTGTGTATTTAAAGGGTTGAATCCTGTGATGATCATATACGTTGTTTGAATCTGGCATCAATTGTCGGTTAAGGTTATCATATACCATGATTATTTAATTCACCAAAGAGTATTCAATGAGCCGACAGTTTTTGGATTTTGAGCAACCCATCGAAGAGTTGAATCAAAAAATTGAAGCACTTCGTATGTTAGGACATGATAACGAAGTGAATTTAAGTGACGAAATAGCACGATTGCAGGCAAAATGTTCTGATTTAACAGTACAAGTTTTTTCAAACCTGGAACCTTGGCAAATAGCGCAAATGGCAAGGCATCCACTGAGACCACAGACTACTGATTATATTGAACGTATTTTTACTGATTTTCAGGAGTTACACGGCGATAGAAGTTGTTCTGCGGCCCCTGCAATTATTGGTGGTTTGGCACGTTTAAATGGTGAGCCAGTTATGGTGCTTGGCCATCAAAAAGGCAAACGCACCAAAGAGAAAGTATATCGTAATTTTGGTATGGCTCGTCCAGAAGAGTATCGAAAAGCGTTGCGCTTAATGAACATGGCTGAAAAATTCAAATTACCTATTTTTACGTTTATTGATACAGCAGGAGCATACCCGGGGATTGGTGCTGAAGAGCGCAATCAATCTGAAGCAATTGCTCGAAACCTCTTTGTGATGTCAAATCTTAAAACGCCAATTATCTGCGTGGTAACCGGAGAAGCAGGTTCTGGTGGTGCATTGGCAATCGGTGTTGGTGACCGTGTGTTAATGCTGCAATTCGGTATTTATTCCGTAATTTCTCCTGAAGGTTGTGCTTCTATTCTTTGGAAGGATGCATCTAAAGCAAGTGAAGCAGCTCGTGCGATGAGAATCACTGCAGATAAAATTATGGAAAATAAGTTAATCGATATGGTAGTACCTGAGCCATTGGGGGGGGCGCACCGTAATGTCGATGAAATGGCAGCACGTTTAAAAGATATTTTGCTTAGTGAGTTGCGTACTTTAAAGAAATTGCCTCTGGACCAACTCGTCGAAAACAGATATCAGAAATTTATGGCTATGGGAGCAACTGATTAAGCCTCTATTGAATGTCGAGTGGTTTTCTCGCCTAAGTCATTTTAATAAATTAATTGTAGGGTTTAGTGGTGGGCTTGATTCAACGGTGCTTTTACATGTTCTTGCGTCCCACCCATCTTTACTCACTAAATTAGTTGCAGTGCATGTTAATCATGGTATTAGTGCTCATGCATCTCTTTGGCAAACACACTGTCAGCAGGTTTGCCATAATTTAGATATTCCTTTCATGACTCAATCCGTGCAATTTGATCGTGCTGCCAATATCGAAGAGGGCGCACGTATTGCTCGTTATGCTGTTTTTTCTTCCTTGATGACAGAACAAGACTGCTTGATTTTAGGACATCATTTAGATGACCAAGCTGAAACAGTGCTTTTGCAACTATTTCGTGGTGCCGGCGTAGATGGTTTGGCTGCGATGTCGGATTTTGGTCAATTTGAGTTAGGGGGAATGGCTCGACCTTTTTTAAGTCATTCTCGCGAGCAACTTGAGCATTATGCTGTTTTGCATCAATTAAGTTGGATTGAAGATGAGAGTAATCAAGACATCAATTATTCACGAAATTACCTACGCCAACAAGTTATCCCTTTGTTGCAAAAGAAATGGCCGGGAGTAGTGGGGAATATTGCAAGAGCTGCGCTTCATTGTCAGCAAGCCAAAAGAAATTTAGATACGTTGGCGGCACAAGATGTTAGTCCTCTTTCCACATCCACCATAGTAGCGTTTGGAAAGAAGTCTACTGCATTGGAAGAAAATTCAGACGTATTAACAAACAATGTCTTATTAATCACCTCATTAAAAGAACTGAGTCGTGATCGTATAGCGAATGCGCTTAGAGTGTGGTTGAAAAATAATCGGGTTCAATTGCCATCAACAGCCACCTTTGGGCGGTTGATTGATGAGGTGATCTTCGCAAGTTCTGACGCAATGCCCGAGGTGAGTTGGGCTGACGTGAGTGTGCGTCGTTATCAAGGTCATCTCTATTTAGATAGAAAAAAAACCAAAAAACCGTTGCCTTGTGTTGCATGGTCCGTATTTCCTTCACCGTTAATTATCGCTGATGCAGGGATTAATTTGTTGGCAAAAAAAAGCAATCAAGGTCTAGTGATTCCTGAAAATACGCAAATATTTGTGCGATTTAGGCAAGGAGGTGAAGAGTTTTTCTGGCATGGACAAACCAAGCGGTTAAAAAAATTATTCCAAGAGTGGGGTGTTTCGCCCTGGTTAAGAGAACGAGTTCCTTTGATTTATTTTAATGACACACTTGCAGCGATCGTTGGTTATGCGATGAGCGATTTATTTTTTTCTAAAGAATCTGCGAATGCATGGGTTTTCGTTAATAACTATTAAAAATTGTTTTAATTTTCATTAATCTGACTTAGATTAATAAAAGAAATAATTAAATATTAAATTCTGCCTCTCATGAAAAATATCTTAGACATAAAGTCATTACTTGCACTCAGTGGCAAACCCGGCAATATACCAGAAAACCTGATGGCATTTTTTTTATATTTAAAAAAAGTGAGGCGATTGAAAAAAAGTGGGGATCATTTTAATGCATTTGCAATGAGTTACGATGAAATAGATGGGTTAACAGAGATTATTGAGCGAATGGTAAAGGATTGTGGCGAAGACTTACGATTTCAAATTGCTATTTCAAAATGGGACGGAAGTGAAAGGTTAAATCATTGGTCCTTTTTAGAGTTCAATTTTAAAGGATCAGAAACGCCTCCTACTTTAGATATTTTGATTTGTGATCCCTTAGGCTTCATGCGATCTATAGTTTTAGTTAGCTCATTAAGCAGCAAAATGCGGTTTGGCGCTTTAAGTAAATTATGTTCATTGAAGATTTATATTCCTGTTGACACATTACAAATAGCAGGTCGTGCATGTGCTTATTTTGTGGCCGATAGTATTTCAATGTTATCCAATCAGGACAAGTACAGCCCGATTTATGATTATATGAGTACTCATCAACAAGAACCAAAAATGAAAGAAGCAATAAATATATTGGCGCTTATTCGTGAATCCCTCACTAATTGTTATACAGAGGAGGAACTTGATGATATCTATAATTTTAAGATAGCAGTTAGCTCCTTACCAGTCAGGCTATTACGTACAAAACACTCAATCGCCGAATTAGAAAAAGAAGTTCTCTATTCAGAAGAACATAAAGAAGAGGTTGTCAACGGGAAGGGTGAAACTGCCTGGGGCTCCATTAGTAAGAATTTATTTTTTGTTAAAGGTAGAGTTAGTGATGAGGAATATCGAAACATGAGAGTTAATAAAAAAATGGAAAAACTAGAGGGAATTGTAAGTGAGTTAACCTCCTCTACTACAGAGGAGGAGTTTTTATTATTTTATGAGACCATGCATGAACATCAGTTATCCAGTTTAGAGAAATTGGTAGAACAGAATGTCAGAATAGATAGTTATGCCTGCTCTTAGCACTCTGGTAAATTAACAGCCAAACCACCCATAGACGTTTCCTTATAGATGCTTTGCATGTCCATTCCAGTTTGTTTCATAGTCTTGATCACTTTATCCAGCGAAATTTGATGTTGGCCATCGCCAATAAGTGCCATACGTGTTGCATTTACAGCCTTCACAGCACCCATAGCGTTACGTTCAATACATGGTATTTGTACTAAACCTAAAACCGGGTCGCAGGTCATTCCTAAATGATGCTCCATTGCAATTTCTGCGGCATTTTCTACTTGTGCTACAGTACCACCAAGAACGGCTGTAAGACCTGCTGCTGCCATAGAAGAGGCGACACCAACCTCACCCTGGCATCCTACCTCAGCTCCAGAAATGGAAGCCCCTTTTTTATAAAGTATGCCTATAGCTGCTGCAGTGAGAAAATAGGTGTATATGACTTCATTGCTCATTTTATCATGTGCATGCTGACAATATTTAAGGACAGCAGGAATAATACCCGCAGCACCATTTGTTGGCGCCGTAACGATACGTCCACCAGCCGCATTCTCTTCATTGACTGCCATAGCATAAAGATTTAACCAGTTCATGATATCTGATTGTTCGAAAATACTTTTTACACCCTTTTCATTCATAAGCTTTTGATATAAATCAGGGGCGCGTCTTTTTAAATTAAGTCCACCTGGTAAAATACCATCATGCTCGCACCCATTAGCGATACAGTCATTCATCACTTTGGCAATGGCCAGAATGCCATGATGAATTTCCTCTGTACTGCGCCATGTTTTTTCGTTAATCAGCATTAATTCTGCAACGCTTAAATCATTTTGTTGGCATAACTCTAAGAGTTGGGCTGCGGTTGAAAATGGATATGGAGGTGGATTCGTATCCTCAGTGGTTTTGGAAAAATCTTCTTCGGTGGTAATAAAGCCACCACCAATTGAGTAATAAACCTGGTCAATCAATAAATTATTCTGATTGTCGAAAGCAGAAAACCGCATTCCATTAGAATGTTTTGGCAAGAGCTCTTTTTGCAAAAAAAGAAAATCAGTCGATTCATTAAAGTTAATATTTTTCTTGCCTGCTAAATTGAGTGTATGTGTGCTAAGAATTTCATGCATGCGTGGCACCATGGATTCAGGAGCTACAGTCTCAGGGGCTTTGTTTTCTAACCCATTTAAAATGGCTTTATCTGTTCCATGGCCTTTACCTGTTAAAGCCAGTGAACCATAGAGTTCCGTTTTAACGCGTTGTACCTGATTCATGAGCTGCTTGTCTTCAAGCAATTTTAAAAAGGCATTTGCAGCAAGCATAGGGCCGACAGTATGAGAGCTTGAAGGGCCAATTCCAATTGAAAATAAATCAAATACACTGATGTTCATGTGAGTTAATCTCTTGTTAAAATTAGTGCAAAGTGTAGAGGGATCTAAATTATTTGTCTATTTTAATTATAGTGAACATCTTGACTTTATGTTCGGTAGCATTATTTTGCTGGGAGCATTCTGTAACTGATCTGCATTAAGGACAGCCTCAATACAAGAAACTTTATAATATAGTTACAATTAATCGCGTTTAAATACTGGTAATTTCATGTGAATTTAGGCAGAATTATGATGCATTTTAGAATGTAATATCTTCTTATAAAACAATCGGTGAAGATATGCACAACAGAAAGACTACAAGGGGATTCTTTATGAAGATGAAATTGGTCACTGCAGCCATTATGGGGCTGGCAATGTCTACCACAATGGCTGCTACTGATGCTACATCGCTTGTTACGGATAAGGATAAATTATCTTATAGTATTGGTGCTGATTTAGGAAAAAACTTCAAAAATCAAGGTATTGATATTAATCCGGAAGCATTAGCAAAAGGAATGCAAGATGGAATGTCTGGTGCCCAATTGATTTTGACTGAACAACAAATGAAAGATGTTCTGAACAAATTTCAGAAAGATTTGATGGCAAAGCGTAGCGCTGAGTTTAATAAGAAAGCTGAAGAAAACAAATCTAAAGGTGAAGCGTTCTTATCAACCAACAAATCAAAATCTGGTGTTGTTGCATTACCAAGCGGCTTGCAATATAAAATTATTGAAGCAGGCACAGGAGCTAAACCAGGTAAATCTGATACAGTAACTGTTGAATATACTGGTACTTTAATTGATGGTACTGTATTTGATAGCACTGAAAAAACAGGCAAACCTGCTACATTCCAAGTATCACAAGTGATTCCTGGTTGGACTGAAGCATTGCAATTAATGCCTGCTGGTTCTACTTGGGAAGTTTTTGTACCTTCAGATTTAGCTTATGGCCCACGTAGTGTAGGTGGTCCTATTGGTCCAAATGAAACTTTGATTTTCAAAATTCATTTGATCTCTGTGAAAAAATCTGCCTAATTAATGAGAAGGGAATTTCCCTCCTTATCGTACCTCACTCCTAAACGCAGGAGTGAGGTTTTCCTAGAGATAAATTCTCCCGCCTTCTAAGAGATCCGCAAAGTGAATAAACGTCTACTTATTGTTTTCATTTTAGGTTTTTCCTCTGGTTTGCCAATGGCGTTAATCAGCAGTACTTTGCAGGCCTGGTTTGCATACAGCGGGATGTCAATTTTTGCTACTGGAACATTAAGTTTAATTAGTTTGCCCTATGCTTATCGTATTTTCTGGGGACCTATCCTAGACCGTTATTCTCTCTTTAGTATGGGTAAAAGACGAAGTTGGATCTTGAGTATGCAATTTTTATTGCTTCTTGGGTTTAACTTAATGGCTTGGTTTACTCCAGAGCAATATCCTAAGCTAATGGCTTTTTTGGCTCTGATTTTAGCGTGTTTTTCTGCGACTCAAGATGTCGCAATTGATGCACATAGAGCAGAATACTTACCAACCAGTGAACATGCTTTAGGTGCTTCTTTAGCCGTATTGGGATATCGAATAGCGTTATTGTTATCAGGCGGTTTGGCTTTAGTTATGGCAGAGAAATTAGGCTGGGCTTTTACCTACCGTTTTATGGGTTTCATCATGATTGCTGGCATGTTTGCTGTCTTTTTTAGTGAAGAGCCCAGTGTTGCAATCAAAGAGAAAGGTAATTTTGCTTTATCTTTTTTAGCTCCTGTCCGGGAATTAATATCCCGTCCGGGGATTATTCCTCTGTTGCTGTTTATTTTTTGTTATAAGTTGGGTGAGGCATTTACCACGACTACCAGTGGTATCGTCATGCCTTTTTTAATTCAAGGACTCGGCTTTTCTTTAGAGACTATTGGCTACATCAATAAAATGCTAGGTGTCGGCTCCATTTTACTTGGAGGTTTGTGCGCAGGATTTTTATTGATGCGCTATTCTTTATATCGCTCATTATTTTTCTTTGGATTGCTGCAAGCACTGACTAACGTTCTATTTGTTGCTTTGGCAATGATAGGGAAGAATATTACTTTATTGGCAATCGCAGTATTTTTTGACAATTTTGCGGCGGGAATGGGATCTACAGCCCTTGTTGCCTTATTCATGCGTTTAGTGGACAAACAATATACTGGAACTCAATTTTCTATGCTTGTTGCTCTATCTACATTGCCGCGTATTATTTCCGGGCCTTTTGCTGCAACGATTCAAATAGCAATAGGCTGGGTAGGTTTGTATCAACTCTCAATTTTGTTTGCTTTGGCATTCATTCCCTTTTTAATGATGATCAAAGAGCAAACTAAAGAAAATCGACAAGACGTGGCTGAAGTAGAAAAAGAGGGTGAGCTAAATCCCATTCGATAGTGAATTCTGTTTACATATATTTTTTATTTAATTTGATAACAACACCACTGACTCCTACCAAGAGTAATCCAATAACAATCAAGGTAATTGGCCAGCCTACGGCGTGAGGGAAATGTTGGCTTGAAAAATACAAAATGTAGCCTAAAGTTGCCAAGCTTGCCATAAAGAGTAAGACACGGCTGCTTTCGATAATCGCCATATAAATTAATCCACAAGCTAATCCTAAATAGAGAATTTCATAGGGTTGATCTTTAACAATATCAAAGGTCACTGAGAGTAGGGTCAGTGATGAAATGAAAAAGAGTATTCCAGCGATGCTTTGGTATTTTGAATGATTGATAAACGAACTGACAGCCAATAATGAGCTACTAAGCACAAGCCATTTTAAGCGTTCTGGTATCCCCAGCAATTCAAATATTGCCAGGAAAAAGGAATAGAGACAAATCAAAGTAATAAAAGCGAGTACGGTCAGCCGGGTGCTTATAAATGCAATGCCATGTTGTAGAAAAAGAATGAGACTGACAATGAGTACACCCCGTGTTGGCATTAGTATCGAAGTATATTGTGATAAAAGGGTAAGTAAGCCACCGGCCTCAAGAATTGCGGCAACAAGAAATAGTGGGGTTGTAGTTCTAGATGATTTATCTTGATAGTAAAGCCCCAGAAGAAAAGTTAAAAATCCAAAACCTAAATTTAAAATAATACGGTTGTTATCTGTTGTGCTAGCAAAAATAATGCATCCAAATACAACTGTGGTGAGTGTAAGAATGAATGTTTTATCCCATAAAATCGCAAGACGTTGATGGATAAAGTAGATAATTGCAATGATTAACATCCACCATATTGGCAAAATCAAATTATATTCCTGTAATAAGATGGTAAGTCCTATTGGTTCAAGAAATAAGGCAATCAGAAATAATGGTGTCGAAGCTTTTTGGTAATTAGAGTGTTTTAAGCATAAAAATGCCAAAATAAATGATGAGAAACCAAAACCTAGAGTCAGGGTTATGCGTTCATAGATATTGAAATCCCCCCATTTCATGGCAATCAATGCGCAAATCCCTGCAAAGATTAAAATGCCGCCAATATAACTATATAGTTTATTTAGCCAACTATTTTGATCTCGAGGGTTTGTCGTTGGGTTGGGCTTTAGAGCAAAGGCGATTTCCTTAACATCAATTTGATATTGTTTCGCAAGGTCAACAATCTTTTGTAATGCCTGTTCTTTATTCATGGTTTAACCCAACCAATAAATTGAACATTATTTGAAGTAAAATATTGTCCTAAATTTAGGTTGGATAATTTAACGCACGTAGAGTTTTTTTTAAGGCAAATAGAACTATTTTTATAATTGTTACCAATCAGAAGATCGGACAATAACCCGGTATTTAAATTATTATTACCTATGTACAAAATATATCCGTCGGGAGACTCCAGTGATGTATCCAGTTTAAATTGTTTGGCCGATTGCACCAAGTCTTCTTTAAAAGTTGAGCTATCATTAAAGTTTGGGAAATCTAATGGAAGCTCTCGCACTTTTTGTGTTTTTGCATCAAAGAGGTAGAGTTTTTTTATTGCCCAATAAGAATTATTTTGGACTTTTGTATATTGAGCTACCAATTGATCATTTTTAACAATTAGATTAACTTGCACTGGAAAGGACCCAGAAGACGAGTCCAGGACAGAAAATAAGAGACTATAACGTGGCGGATCAGTTTTAAACCAAGGAATATTTGAAACAACAAAAACAAGTATGAGGAGAATGGGTAATGACAGTCCTGCAATCAAAGTCAAATGACTTTTAATCCACTTAGTCGACATCTTCATTCCTTAAGTTGTATCGAGCTGTTTGCGCTTCTTTATAGTATAGGCAGTTTTTTTTAGTTACGAATTGGCAGCCTAACTACGATCAGAATATGGCCATCTATGCGAAAAACCTTTGATGGAGCCTGTTGTCAATTTAATATTGACTTAATAATAATAAATTATAATAAAAATATCTCAACAAGACTTAAATTTAAACAATGAAGCGACATTATTGCACTGCTAGTGATAGTTTAGATCAAAATAAAAACAAAATGTATAAGGTACATATCGATAATAAGGAAATTTCATCAGTCACTTCGGGTAAAGACAACACAGAATTAACTATAAGACTTCCGAAGATGTCAGATTTAGATTATATAGAAGAAAATGGATTAATAATGACCAAAACCATAGATGAAGAAGCTGTTTCTGCTGTAGAACAGGCAGGAAGCTATCTTGACGAGGATGATAAAATTCATATCCCTCTTATTTTATTGTGCAATGGAAAGATTGCTTGCTATCTGCAATTGGTAATATCCCCTGCAACAAAGGAAGCTACCATTGATTGGTTAGGTACAACACCTCCTTTACGAGGAAAAGGATTTGCAAAACTATTCTTATTAACTATTCTGAATCTTCTCGAAAAATATGGGATAGAACAAATTGATTTAACTTCAAGTGAAGAGGGAATGTCCTTGTATTTAAAATGCGGCTTTTTGCCAATCGATGAAAAACTTCTTATTTTTTTAAAGCCGGGACAAAGTTTATTACAATCGATTCCACAAGTTCTGAATTATGTGCATGCTCATGAAGATGGGACTATTAATACAGTGATGTCTCTAGATTTCACTGAGGTATATTGTCAGCAAATATTACAAAACTATTTAGCTGAAAATAGAACGATGCTTGCAAAAATTAATAATGATCCTGAGGTGGAAATGTTATTAAAAGTAGCATGCGCTATTGATAATAGTGTTTCTTCACAAGAAGAGCAAGAGAATGATCCGATTCACTTTTCTTCATATAAACATACATTTTTTAATATGGAAAAAAATAGTGGCGCAGCGCTGCAATTTGATTTGGCTCACTATGTGAACCAAGGACCTATGCAACCTGCAACTGAATTAACGGACACTGTTGCAAAACAATTACAGTTTTGAAATGAAGTGTTGTCAACTAACTTGGTACCTAGGGTGGGACTCGAACCCACACGGTGTCACCACCACCGGATTTTGAATCCGGCGCGTCTACCAATTCCGCCACCCAGGCATTTGAGCGGCCATTATAACAAAGAAATAAATTCTCACAATGGGTTTTAGTATATTATTATTTAAAAATAACTAATTATTAAGCGGGTTTTATGAGGAAATATCATTTTGTTATTCTTAGTTTTTTTCTTGCACAATTTGCAGCACATAGTTATGCAACGAGTTGTCCTGATCCTGAAACAACCTCTTTAAAATGGGGTGTACCACCCGCACCATGGATGGTAAATCCTTATTCCCCTAATCCTCCTCAAGGAGAGAAAAATACCCGTTTTGTACGTGCAAATATTTTAGTTGCTGGTTATGGACAAGGGGTGATTTGTACTTATAAGAACTCAGTAGGGGAATATTCCATTTGGTGGCAGGTTCTTACTAAAATCCCATCACGTCTTGATTACCATTGGATTGAAACATTGAATGGTTTTGTTTGTACTCAAGGATTAGAGCAATGTCTGTTTTACAACGCCTGATTTGATGAGGTCCTATAAATTGGTTTGGTTGATTTTGTACTAAAATTAACTATATATTTTTTTAATCATCAAAAAAGGAGTCCTGATCATGGATTTGAGTACACTTACGAACCAAAGCCCTAAAGTTATGGCTGTGGTAGAAGCTATAAAAAACGATCCTAATTTTTTTAGTGAGTTAAAAGATAATCCTCAGCAAGCATTAAGTAAAATTGGTGTGGAGCTCAGTGAGGAGGAAATGGGTCTCGTGCAAAAATTAGGTGACTTAAAAGAGCTTGAAGCAGAGGCTGAAAGTTTTTTTGCCAAAATTAAGGGACTTTTTGGGTTTAAAGAAAAAGACAGTAATTAAATTTAAAGCAAATTAAATTATGTGCGTCATTTATGGCCTGGGCGTTATTTTTTCATGTCCATATTTCGGGTGCTAGCGTTTATGTAGTTTTAATAAATATGGTCTATATTATTAATGTCATAGACGAAAACGGAGTTTCAAATGAAAAATATGAATTGGGCTTCTAGATGGACAAACCAGCTTATTGCTGTTCTTTTTTTATTGAGCAGTCCTTTAGCTGGCGCGTATGCGGCATGTTGTTCAGGCCACGGCGGGGTTGCTTCTTGTAATAAAACTACCGGATTTCAAATGTGTAAGGATGGTACGGCCTCTCCAACGTGTAAGTGTACGAAGTCAAAAGCTGCAACGACAACAACAACCAAACCAAAAGCTAACAAAACAACTACCACTACAACACCAACCACAACAAACAAAACGACTACGACTACAACGAAACCTAAAAGTCACTGGTGGAGTGGAAAGTCAACAACTACTAAACCTACAACAAGTACAACACCTAAAAGTACTACAACCAATGGTACAAGTAGTAAAGGGTGCTGTTCGAAACATGGTGGGGTAAACCAATGCAATAAATCCACTGGTTTTCTAACCTGTAAAGATGGTTCGCAATCACCTAGCTGTGCTTGTCATTAAACCATTATATTTCATAACCCAACTACGTGGTAATTGTAGCCTGGGTGCAGCATAGCGGAACCCAGGGTTGTCTGAATAAATTTCCCGGGTTCCGCTACGCTACACCCAGGCTACGTTTTTTGGGTTTCAACTCAGACGACAACTCTGTATTATATTATGCATTGGATTTGTGGAAGCCCTGTACTTCTTGAGAAAGAAGCGACATGTACTCTTCACAACTGATAAGCTTGTCCTGTTTGTTGTTTTACAGCCGACTGTTACGTATTTTGTAATGCGTGTTCAGTAGACTGTGTCACTGGTGGCTGATTAGGGGCTGTATTGCTTTGTTGTACTTTTTGCGCTGGATCGATATTCTCATTAGTCACTGCTGTATTTGTGCGCGCTTGATCATTCAGTTTCGCAATAATTCGCGTAATTCCAAATTCACCGCTAGATTTACGCTCCATAGTTAAATAAACATTCAGCAGCTGTGTCGCTTTTACTTGATCGTTTTGATAAATAACTTGTAACGGTAACTCGAAGCTCCATTGATTATTTGTCATTCCAGTGAGTTTTGCTTGGCCGAGCACTTTACTACTCATAATCAAGTTTTGTGATTTAATTGCTGCTAAGTTGCCCGATTTATCTAAAGCATTCTTAAAGTGCTCCCAGCCTTGAGCTGTATAACAGGGCTCCAATTTTTGTAATTCAGTCTCTATCGTTGCAGAACTAAAATTGAAAGATTGGGCTGCGGCTTGCTCTGCCCATTTTGTAACCAAATTTTCATCAATCTTCGTCGTGGCGTCAGGAACTTTGTAATCACAATTAATTATCTTGGGCTTTGGTGGCACGGAGGGCGCATTAAAAATAATTTTTGGAACTTGAGTTGATTGAGAAAGTTCACGTTTGGAGGATGGAGGAGTCGCATTCGGGACGGCTTTCATTTGTAAAATTGCGAGCTCCCCATCCATTTTCCTGCCTATCGTTAAATTAACATCAACTTGTTGGGTCATTTGATTCTTATCATTTTGATAGACTACTACTTGCATTGGCAAGGTAACATTCCACTGATTGTTTTTATTTTCGCTAAGTTGTGGTTCCATATCGCTGTCTGGATTTTGATTTTTAATGATTTTTATTTTATCTAAATTGTGTAATGCTAAATTAAATCCGATGCTTCCTTTTTCCTTAAGATAGGAGAGCACTTTAGGTAGTTTAGTACCCAAAACATCTGATTTAATATCAAGAAATTGATTTTCGGCCTGCTCTTTTGCGGTATCTAAATAGTGTAATACAGAATTCAATCCAATGGTTTCTTGTTCTTTCAAATAGGATGCTAATTGAGGCAATTTAGTATCCAAGATCTCCGATTGAATCGTCAGAAACTGATTTTTGGCCCATTCAAATTCATCTGCATTAAGCGGTTTTTCTCCTTCCACAACCGCTATGGGATTTTTATTATCATCAGAAGTTAAGTTTTGTGCATCTAAGCTTTGATATTTTTGTCCTTCAATAAGATATTGGAGGGGGTTGCTATTATCATGATCTAGTTTGAAGCACAGTTCGGCCTGGTTTGGGGCATCATCCTTCTCTGCGACGGATGATTTTGAATTCGTAACGAATAATGAGGCCACAAAAGAAGCAGCCAGTTTTTGTAGGTTATCCACATTATTGATTTGATGAGTCACGCTCAAAGCAACACTGTTTAACGCCTCTCTTACGGTGATTGCTTTTTGAGATAATGCAGGCAAACGTGGCGTTGTGATCATCTGGACTATCCCGAGTTTAAATGCGTTTCTCCAGCTGATAGTTATGTACACATTGAGAAAATGGGTTACCTCTTCTTTATCGTTTTTATAAAAAACTTTAATGGGTACGTTCATTTTCCATTGGTTTTCCTGGGTATCAATAAATTGAATTTCTCCATCTAATGCGCTGCTCACCTTTAGATTTTGTGTTTTAATTGAATTAATATTTCCTGAATCTTGTAATGCATTCATGAAGCTAGCCCATCCATTTTGCGTATAACATGCTTTTAAATTCTTCAATTGAGAATCAAAAGACAGGAAATTAAAATCAAAAGAATGGAGCACGGCGTATTCTGCCCAGCTTACAATTAAGGTTTTATCAATTTTTTTGGTTTCTGCAGAAATTCTATAATCACAATTGATTTCGATTGATTGCGACTTTTTTGTTGTAATGTAGGATTTGGTATCCGTGGATGTTTTTTCAGAAATAACGCTTGGGGTTTGTGCTGCATGTACTGGCACACAGACTAGATTAAATAACACCCCACAAGCTATAATTTTTTTCATGAGATAACATCCTTATTAATATCAACAATTTTTTGCTAACGTCCTGTAATTATAGATAATATTCTTGATTATACTTTTTTATTAGGATTTGTTTTCACTTCTAATATTTGTTCTGAGCCTATTCTATTTTAAGAGTGTATTAGAGAGTACAAAAATTTCAACATGGCTCAAGAGATCTTACAACAATCTTGTTACCACTAAATGCAGATTTCAAGCATCCATGCCTTTATTTTACATATGAATTGGGGCCTAGATACGGTTTTCCGTAATATCTATCATCATTTGCAGGGATTTTTTGGCATTATCAATAACCCATTGCTGATCATGTGCCGCTAATCTATGTCTGCTTCCAGTGAATTCATTGACCACATCTCCTGCTTTAACTTCATTATACGACATGGTTTTTCCTTGTCTTAGTAAATCGACAAGAGCAACAAGATGAGGGGGATCATTGCGGGACATGGTAGCACAACCACAACCTATACCTTTTTCATTTTCTTTTTTAGGGGCTTCAGCCAAATTAACTACTGCGATATTTAAATTTTTACAATGTTGCTTTAGATTTTCTACCATATGATTTTCAGTGCCAATAGCATAACGTTTGGTTTTAGCTCGATCATGAACCACATAATCCCAGATAAAGGCTGTAGACCCCGAATGTTGTGCCACTTGGATTACTGAATTGCGGCACTCAGGATGTACGATAGTAGCATATCCTTGATTATGCCAATAATCACACATTTCGGGTTGATAATGCGTGTGTACAGCACATTGGCTTGCAAATAGAATGAGCTGTGAGTCATCAAATTGTTTTAGCGTTTTTGCATCTTGATTTGCAAGTGAATATTGAGCTCCTGCAGTTCCACCTGGCCAATAAGCAAGATTTTTTATGCCTAACCAATAAGCTACGTTTTCTCCCATATGTTGATCGGGAATAAATAGAATTTTTTTATTTTGCTTCAGGGCCCATTGAAATATTTTTTTTACATTTGAACTAGTACATACAGCGCCACCTTGGGCACCAGTAAGTGCCTTGACTCGGCCTGAAGTATTCATATAGCACACAGGTAAAATATTCTCAGCGCCATAACGTTCATTTAAATCGAGAAAAGCAGGTTCCACCATAAAGTCTTTCGCAAGCATCTCCATCGTGCAACCAGATTTAGGATTAGTAATATAAACTTGCTGGTTTTTGTTCGCTAAAATACTGATTGACTCGGCCATGAAATGCACCGCCGATTCGATAATAACGGATTTTTCAGGATGCTCAGCGGCCATCAAAGCCAATTGGTAGGAATCACCAATAAGTCCACCAAATTGCTCAACTAAACGGACAATATCGCCACCCATGTAATAATGTGCCAAGAGTAATAGCCGTTCTCCAAAATGATCCTGTGCTTTTTTGAGATAAGGTGTCATCCAAGCTAAAACAGTGGTGAGCTTACGATCAGGCAATGCCTGGTATTCTTGAGCATAGGGGATAAATTCTTCTTGATACCAGTCGATAGGGTAGTCACTTTGGCAAATGCTCATATCATTGCTGATGGGCATTAATGTAGTTTCAGGTGTATAAAGGGTGGGGTTTTTAAACATCTTTTGCCTCAAAATCATTTTAATGTGTCGCTTTTCTAATGTAGCCCGGTGCAGCGTAACCGGGGTTTCGCTGCACCTTGGTTACATTTGGTATTATTCTGGCGAAGTATCCTGTAATCCAAGTTTAGCAATACTTTCTTGTGCCTCAGCTTTTTTATTTGGGTAATCTTCTCGGAAGTGACCACCACGTGATTCCCGTCTTGCTAGAGCAGCTCTGACAATTAATTCAGCATTGAGAATAATGTTTCTTAGCTCAATAAAATCTCGGGTGATACAATGCTTCCAATAATACTCTTCAATTATTTTTTTTCGCTTCATTATTAATTGTAGTAGATCTTCAAGTCCTGCCTCAGTACGAACTATACCTGCATAAGAAGTCATTTCTCCTCTTAAGCCACGCCACTGCGCATTGATTTGACTGGCTCGCCTGGCATTAACTTCACTTGGGGCACTCCAGTTTGGAATATGTTCTGTGTATTTCCAGGGAGCAGAAATGTCTTTTAAAGTACATCGTGCGGCATTAGAACCCATGACTAAGGCTTCAAGTAACGAATTACTTGCAAGGCGATTCGCACCGTGCAAACCAGTAAAAGCCACTTCCCCTATGGCATAGAGGCGTTTTAAATCGGTGCGGCCATCAATATCGGTAAGTATACCACCACACTGATAATGTGCCGCAGGTACAACAGGGATCATGTCCTGACTCATATCGATACCAATGGACAGTAGCGTCGTATATATCTGAGGAAAACGTTTTTTCAAAAACTCTTTGGATTGATGGGTTATATCAAGGTAAACATATCCCATTTGGCTGCGTTCAATTTCACTAAAAATGGCGCGTGCAACGACATCACGTGTTGCCAACTCCATTTGCTCAGGGGCGTAGTGTTTCATGAACCGCTCCCCTGTTTCAGCATTTTTAAGAAAGCCTCCTTCACCACGCACTGCTTCTGAGATGAGGAAATTATTTAAAGAATGATGATGTAATAGGGTAGGGTGAAATTGATAGAATTCCATATTGCCAATACGTGCTCCAGCACGATACGCCATAGCCACACCATCTCCAGTGGCAACCATGGGGTTGGTTGTATATCTGTATGTTTTACCTGCGCCTCCAGTGGCCAGTACCACACAATTGGCCAAAAACGTATGAATTTGATTTGCCGCACAATCTAAAACATAAGCCCCTAAAACTTCTCCTTGAATATCCGTGCGATGGGGGTGGTAATGAGTAATCAGATTCACAGCGACATGATGTTCAAAAAAATGAATCTGCTCTTTTTGTACTGCAAGTTGATTCATTGTTTGAGTTATAGATAAGCCTGTTTGATCACCACAATTAAAAATACGTCGATGAGAATGTCCACCTTCTTGTGCTAAATGAAAACTACCTTTGTTGTCTTGCTTGAAATGAACGTTGTATTCGCCCAATTGCTTTATTGTATCTGGGCCTTGACGAATAATAAATTCAACAGCCGGTGCATAACACAATCCATCACCGGCAATTAGGGTATCTGAAATATGGGATTCCAGGGAGTCTTCTGCTGAAAAAGCAGCAGCAATGCCACCTTGAGCATAACGACTATTGCATTCAATGGCTTCTGCCTTGCTAATTAATGCAATGTTTAAACGTGGTTGCAGACTAAGGAGCTGCAAACAATATTGCAATCCTGCCAGTCCTGTACCAATAACAAGCACATCAAACTCGAAGGTTCGTCCTTGTTGTGAGTGGGTATCACTCATAAAAAGGCCTTTACTAATTGAGTTGCTAGCCCCGTATAGTTCTCTGGTTTCAGTTTAAGCAGTTGCTCTTTCGCTTCTTCGGGTATGGAAAGTCCCTTAATGAATACTTTGAGACTTTGCTCATCAATTCCATGTCCGCGCGTTAACGATTTTAATTGTTCATAAGCATCAGGCACATTATAGCGGCGCATCATAGTTTGTACTGCTTCAGCGAGTACTTCCCAGTTTGACTTTAAATCTTCTTGCAAAGCGCGCTTATTGATTTGTAATTTATCATTACCTTTAGCCAAAGAGAGATACGCGATTAAGCTGTACGAAAATCCCATACCTATATTACGTAAAACTGTAGAGTCGGATAAATCGCGCTGCAGTCTTGATTGAGTGAGTTTATTGGCAAAATGAATAAAGAGGGCATTAGCCATCCCCAGGTTTCCTTCTGCATTTTCAAAATCAATAGGATTTACCTTATGCGGCATAGTGGAAGAACCGACTTCACCTTCTATTGTTTTTTGTTTGAAGTAGCCAAGAGAAATATAGCTCCAGATGTCTTGGGTATAGTCCAGTAAGATATTATTAATACGCATCATAATTTGTGATACTTCAGCCAAACCATCATGCGGCTCAATTTGTGTGGTATACGCATTAAAAGACAAACCTAGAGAGGTAACGAAGTTAGCGCAATGTTTACGCCAGTCTACTTCAGGGTAAGCCACAACATGTGCATTATAGTTACCAACAGCACCGTTGAATTTACCAGGAATCAAGACTTCACATAATTGTTGTTGCGGTCTTTTGAGACGAGCCACAAAATTGATTAGCTCTTTCCCCATCGTTGTCGGTGTTGCGGGTTGTCCATGTGTTCTAGATAACATAGATACATCGCCATGTTGTTTTCCTAGAAGTGTAATGCCGCCCATGATTTCAGCAAGCGTGGGTTGAATGACTTGCGCAATGGCTTGTTTTACCATTAAGGCATAAGCTAAATTGTTGATGTCTTCTGAGGTACAAGCAAAGTGTATGAAAGGAATAATTGCTTTCAAACTGTTATTCTGCTGGAGCTTATCTTTTAGATAATATTCTATTGCTTTAACATCATGATTGGTTTGCTTTTCAAATTCTTTAATCTTGATTGCTTCAGCTTCATCAAAATTGGCCATAAGATCATTGAGAAAATCTTTAGCTTTCTGATCTAACGGAGGGACTTCAGGAATAGAATTATTCGCAGCCAAAGATTCAAGCCAACGAACTTCTACAGTGAGGCGATAATAAATTAAAGCGAATTCACTAAAGTAGGGACTCAAAGCCCGTGTTTTATTAATGTAACGTCCATCGATTGGAGAGATCGCATTTAAAGCAGTAAGAGTCATGAGTAGCTAGCCCTAATGGTAAAGCACATATAATATTAGATGCGCGAGCAGATGTGAATTAAAGTGAGGAATTTTATCAGAAAATTGATATTTTTTTAATATGTTTGTGTATAATAGTTTCATTTTTGCAAATGAGTTACAACATTTTATGAAAACCGTTATTGAATCTTATCAAGTAGGTCTGTTTCACAAGAAATATTGGTTACAAAATATTATATCAGGAATAATTGTAGGCGTTGTTGCTTTGCCTTTGGCAATGGCATTTGCTATTGCCTCGGGTGTTAGGCCGGAGCAGGGAATTTATACAGCAATTATTGCTGGGATAATTGTTTCGGTTATGGGCGGGAGCCGGTTACAAATTGCAGGCCCTACAGGTGCTTTTATCGTGGTACTTTCAGGGATTACTGCAAAATATGGAGTGTCCGGACTGCAAATTTCCACGCTGATTGCGGGGTTCATGTTATTATTTTTTGGACTTGCTCGTTTAGGCGGTATTATTAAATTTATCCCGGCACCTGTGATTATTGGGTTTACTGCAGGAATCGGTGTAGTGATTTGGGTAGGACAATGGCACTACTTTTTTGGTCTTCCCTCTGGAGGCAGTGGCCATTTCCATGAAAAGTTATGGTATTTATTAAACTCTTTTCCACAACTTAATCTATCTACAACTCTTTTGGGATTTTTCTCGTTATTCTTAGTCATTTTTTCCAATAGAGTTCCTGGGCTAAAGCGTGTTCCTGGTCCACTTGTCGCTTTATTAGTCATATCCATATTACAGGCCATCTTTCATTTTTCTGGGGTAGCAACCATAGGTTCCTCATTTGGAGGGATCCCACAAGGCTTGCCAGAATTTAAACTACCCGAGCTGACTGTCGATAGAGTGATTGAATTGATAGGGCCGGCATTCACTATTGCTATGCTGGGTGCGATAGAATCTCTTTTATCCGCAGTTGTTGCTGACGGGATGGCAGGGACAAAACATAATTCCAACCAAGAGCTTATTGGGCAAGGAATCGCTAATATTTTTGCACCTTTGTTTGGTGGATTTGCAGCAACAGGAGCTATTGCACGTACCGCAACAAACATTCGTAATGGTGGTAATAGTCCTTTGGCAGGGATAATTCATGCACTCACTTTGGTTTTAATTATTCTTTTCTTAGCTCCTTTGGCAGTAAATATTCCGCTAACCGTATTGGCGGCAATTTTATTTGTTGTCGCTTGGAATATGAGTGAGGTAAAACATTTTATTAAATTAGTACAACGCGCTCCCAAAGCGGACGTTGTGATTTTGCTGGTAACTTTTTTTCTTACAGTGTTTGTTGATTTAGTCGTTGCAGTAAATATAGGCGTCATTCTTGCTGTGTTGCATTTCATTCGACGGATGGCTTCCAGTGTTGAAGTACAACAAATGACTCAGGAAGAGCTAGCTCATGAATTGGCAGGGCAAAATATGGATGCTTTGCCTGAGGGCGTATTGGTTTATGCTGTAGAAGGGCCTTTTTTCTTTGCTGCTACTGAAGCATTTCAACATGCCTTAGCAGTAACCCATACTGATCCCAAGACCTTAATCATTAGAATGCGTTGGGTACCCTTTATGGATGTTACTGGTTTGCAAACTCTGGAAGAGGTTATTGAGGATTTACAAGAACGAAAAGTGCGGGTGATTGTCAGTGGGGCTAATTCACGAGTAGAGGAAAAACTACGCAAAGGGGGTATTGTGACGCTTCTGGGTGACAAGAATTTCCATAAAGATTTTTCACAAGCCTTAGCTGCATGTAACGTATAGTTTGACTTTTGTATAGGGTACTCATACCTTGGATTAAGGAAATTATCTACTGAATCTGTGGGTATGAGTATGAATATTGTCTCACAATAAAGTTTCTCATTCCCATAGCCGCACATTTTCAGTAAGATAATGATCATTTTACATGGCTTGGGGTAGTTATGACTGTCAAAACACATATTATCGATTTAGCACATCTTGGCATGCACGACCTAGAGCAGGTTGGCGGGAAAAATGCTTCTCTTGGAGAGATGATCAGTCATTTATCCTCAGCAGGGGTTGCTGTCCCAGGCGGTTTTGCAACAACTGCAGACTCATTCAAAGAGTTTTTGGCTCAGGATAATTTAGATAAAAAAATCTATGCAAAATTAGCAACCTTAGATGCAGATAATGTGCAGCAATTGGCTGTCATAGGAAAAGAAATCAGGGAAATGATTATCAATACACCATTTACTCCTGATTTTGAGCGCTCAGTGCGTGTGGCATACGAGCAACTGGCAAAATCTATAGGCCATGATAATTTTAGTGTGGCGGTTCGTTCATCAGCAACAGCAGAAGACTTGCCTGATGCTTCCTTTGCTGGTCAGCAAGAAACATTTTTAAATGTAAAGGGAATTGATGAAGTTCTGCTCTCAATAAAGCATGTTTTTGCATCCTTATACAACGATCGAGCAATTACTTATCGTACTCATCATCAGTTTGAACACCACGAAGTCGCTTTATCTGCAGGTATTCAACAGATGATTCGTAGTGATCTGGCTGTAAGTGGTGTGATGTTTACCATGGATACCGAATCGGGTTTTGATCAGGTAGTATTTATTACTTCATCCTATGGGTTAGGTGAAATGGTTGTTCAGGGAGCAGTCAATCCTGATGAATATTACGTACATAAGCCAGGAGTAAAAGCAGGCAGACCGGCTGTTATCCGCCGTAATCTGGGAAGTAAAGCGTTAAAGATGATTTATTGTGATGATCCCAGCAAGAAACAACGAGTTAAAACGGTCGATGTTGATGCCAAAGAACGATTGTTATTTTCTTTAACCCAAAATGAAGTGGAAAGTTTGGCACGTCAAGCTTTGATTATTGAAGAGCATTATGGCAGGCCTATGGATATAGAGTGGGCAAAGGATGGTTTGAATGGGCAACTATATATTTTACAAGCACGTCCGGAAACAGTAAAAAGCCGTGATAACAAACAAATATTGGAGCGTTATACCTTACAGAAAAAAGGAGAGGTATTGGCTGAGGGACGCAGTATAGGACAACGTATAGGCCAAGGTAAAGCACGAATTATTAAAGACGTCAGCGAAATGGACCGCGTGCAACCGGGCGATGTGTTGATTTCAGATATGACGGATCCTGATTGGGAGCCCGTAATGAAACGTGCTTCTGCTATTGTGACCAACCGTGGTGGTAGAACGTGCCATGCTGCGATTATTGCGCGGGAATTGGGTATTCCTGCTGTAGTCGGATGTGGGGATGCTACGAAAACCATACATGATGGTGATGAAGTGACAGTGAGCTGTGCTGAAGGGGATAATGGTTATGTTTACGCAGGTATATTACCTTATGAACTGATACGTCTTGATGTAGAAACCATGCCTGAGTTACCGATGAAAGTCATGTTAAATGTGGGTAATCCTGAAAGAGCGTTTACATTCCAATCGATTCCTAACTCAGGAGTAGGCCTGGCGCGCTTAGAGTTTTTAATTTCGAATACAATTGGTATTCATCCGCGTGCATTACTGGATTTTGACCGTTTAAAAGATAAAGAGTTAAAACAATTTATTACTGAGAAAACAGCGGCTTATGCTTCTCCTGTTGAATATTATATTGAACGATTAAAAGAGGGGATTGCAACAATCGCTGCTGCATTTTATCCCAAACCTGTAATTGTACGATTATCAGATTTCAAATCAAATGAGTATGCCAATCTTATTGGTGGTAATTTATATGAACCACATGAAGAAAATCCAATGTTGGGTTTTAGAGGCGCATCACGCTATGTTTCTGAATCATTTGCTGAGTGTTTTGCTTTGGAGTGTAAAGCGGTCCGACGAGTTCGAGAAGAAATGGGATTAACTAATGTCGAAGTGATGATCCCTTTCGTAAGGACAGTTTCTGAGGCGGGTAATGTGATTCAGGTTTTAAAACAACATGGACTTGAGCGAGGTAAGAATGGATTGCGTGTGATCATGATGTGCGAACTCCCTTCCAATGCATTATTAGCAGAAAAATTCTTAGAACACTTTGATGGCTTTTCTATTGGTTCTAATGACTTAACGCAATTAACATTAGGTTTAGACAGAGACTCTGGATTGATTGCCGCGCAATTTGATGAGCGCAATGATGCAGTAAAAGCTTTGTTGCACATGGCAATTTCTGAGTGTAAAAAGGCTAATAAATATATAGGTATTTGTGGCCAGGGCCCCTCAGACCATCAGGATTTTGCACTGTGGTTGATGAACGAGGGAATAGAGAGTGTTTCACTCAACCCTGATTCTGTTTTGGAAACGTGTTTATTTTTGGCAAAGCAATAAGCTTCTATAGATCTCTTTACTTGCCGCGCCTCATACGCGGTATCCAGAAAGGTATCCTGGTTGCTTGCAACCAGGATCTATTGAGGTATGCTCTAAGGAAATCGGGTTGCAAGCAACCAGGCTACATCGTAGCAAATTGCTTAAGTGCTCTTTTGCCTAAATAGGTTATCAAGTGGCGTATTATAGCGAGGTATGGAATCGTAATGCAGCGTTTAAAAAGGTGGTTTTTTCTTGCCGGAATATGTCCTGCGATGGCTTTTGCCTCTGCTGATCCTGGGCATGTGGATCCGGTTGCGTTTGTATTACTTGGTGTGACTACTATTTTTTTCTTTGCAATTATTGGACGATATACAGCAAGACGTTTACATCAGCCTAGTGTTCTTGGTGAATTGGTGATAGGGATCCTTATTGGCAATTTATTCTATTATTACGGATTTCCATTAGCTGTTTTATTACGAGAAGGCTCTTCAATTTTTGATATAGTCAAAGCAATACTTGAAGGGGTTTCGTTAAATCAAGCAGTTACATCGATTATACCTAACTCAAATTATGCGCAACAAGTAGTCAATGCGTTAAGCGGACCTCATGGAGCTGATTATTTGAAAATCGCCTATATCGTGGATATTTTTTCGCGTTATGGAGTTATTTTTCTCCTTTTTATGGTGGGTTTGGAAAGCTCCATAGAAGAAATAAAGCATACAGGCCGTGATTCATTTTTTGTCGCGTTGCTTGGGGTGATTGCGCCCATGCTTCTGGGTTTTGGTGTCGCCTATCTATTAATACCTAATGGTACCTATCAATCTGATTTATTTATTGCAGCTACTCTGAGTGCGACCAGTATAGGAATTACAGCCCGGGTACTGACTGAAATGAAAAAATTACGTACCCGAGAAGCAAAAATTATTTTGGGTGCAGCGATGTTGGATGATGTGATGGGCCTGATTATATTGGCCGTGGTCAGCTCTTTAGTAATTAGTGGGGTCGTAGATATGATGGTTGTATTGCGCATTATTGTGAGCGCAGTACTGTTTTTTGCGGGTACTTTATTTTTAGGTCCAATCGTTTTACGTAAGGCTATCCATTTTTTTCGTTTTCTTGAACCCTGGGAGTCAAAGTTATTTATTTCTTTCCTTTTTATTATGATGCTCTCTTGGTTAGCTTCTGTGCTACAACTTGCAACAATTATTGGTGCTTTTACAGCTGGAATTATTCTTCATGATGACTATTTTGATGGTAAGCCTTTAAGCAAGCAAGAAAATCGTAGTATTTACCATCTATTATCTCCTTTGGAAACGATATTGGCTCCTATGTTTTTTATCGTGATTGGTATCCAGGTTAAATTAGAAAGTTTTTATCACTGGAATGTGATTATTTTGGCAAGTGGCTTAATCGTTGCTGCTGTAGTTGGCAAATTACTCTGTGGTTATGGGGCGCGCACTTCAAATGATCGATTGCTTATTGGTATTGGGATGTTACCACGCGGTGAAGTAGGTTTAGTTTTCGCTTCTATTGGTCGAACTCTAGGTGTCATTTCCGATGATTTATTCTCTGCAATAGTTTTGATGGTTATGATTACTACGTTTATAGCTCCTGTGTTATTAAAAGCACGTTATACAGCGAAGGATAGGAAACTAGCACATGAATAAAGCTTTTTTAGAGGTTGAGTCCGATGTAACGCGTGCATTACGTGAGGATGTAGGTGCTGGAGATGTTACTGCGAGTTTATTACCTCCTCAGCTTCAGGTTGAGGCAGAAATTATTTCTCGAGAACCGATGGTCGTTTGTGGCCAAGCTTGGGTTAATGAGGTATTCAATCAGCTTGATGAGCAAATCAAGCTGGAGTGGCGTGTTGCTGAAGGTGAGTGGTTAACACAAGCATCTACGCTATGTACTTTATATGGGCCAGGAAAAAGTATTTTAACAGGTGAACGTACTGCATTGAATTTTTTACAGACTCTTTCAGCTACAGCAACGCAAACGCATCGATATGCACAAAAGCTTCGTGGTACACCGACTCGATTGCTGGATACGCGTAAAACCATTCCGGGCTTAAGAATGGCGCAAAAATATGCAGTGACGTGTGGCGGTGGTTTTAATCATCGCATGGGACTGTATGATGCTGTTTTAATTAAAGAAAATCATATTGCTGCCTGCGGTTCAGTAGCCAAAGCGGTTGCATTGGCAAGACAGAACCATAAAGAAATTTTAGTTGAAGTAGAAGTCGAAACTCTAGATGAGTTGCGTGAAGCAATTTGTGCTCATCCAGATCGAATTATGCTGGATAATTTTAGCGAGAAAATGCTTGAAAAAGCAGTTAGAATGAATCAGCCAAAACATTGTACTTTAGAAGTGTCTGGGGGCGTTACTCTGGAAAACATTGCTGCAATAGGTCGATTAGGTGTTGATTTTATTTCCGTTGGTGCAATTACCAAATCAATTCAAGCCATAGACTTGAGTTTACTTATTAGGAAGATTTTATGATGCCAATGATTGTTTTTACAGGAGGCGGTACAGCAGGGCATGTAGCGCCTAATATGGCGTTGATACGTGAATTGAGTCGTAAAGGTTGGGAAATTGCCTATATAGGTTCTGCTAGTGGTATTGAAAAACAGATGATAGAACCACTCAAAATCCCATTTTATAGCATAAGTAGTGGTAAATTACGTCGATACCTCAGTGTAAAAAACTTATTGGATCCGTTTAAGATCATATTGGGTATCGTGCAATCTTTTTTCTTACTTAATAAGTTAAAGCCGGATGTGATTTTTTCCAAGGGAGGATTTGTTGCATTTCCGGTTGTAGTCGGCGCTTGGTTAAATCGGATTCCTGTTGTTGCTCATGAGTCGGATATGAGTCCTGGACTTGCTAATCGGCTTTGTTTTCCCTTTGTTCATAAAATTTGTCTGACTTTTGAGGCGGGCAAAAAACATTTTAAAAAACAGGATAAAATTGAAATAACCGGAACGCCTATCCGTGAGCAGTTGTTTGCGGGTAATGGTGACCGTGGCCTTCAGTTATGTGGATTTAATGCGGACAAACCATGTCTCTTAGTTATCGGCGGCAGTTTGGGGGCCGGCTCCATCAATCGAAGCATTCGTGATTCTTTAGAGCAATTAACTCAAGAATATCAAATTATCCATATATGTGGAAAAGGGAAATTAGAGCCTTCTTTAATGGCTCGAGAAGGGTACAAACAATTTGAATATGCAAATGAGGAGTTAGCTGATTTGTTTGCTGCAGCCTCAATTGTTATTTCACGCGCAGGTGCGAATTCTCTTTATGAAATTTTGGCTTTAGGCAAGCCCCATATTTTAATTCCTTTATCGGCTGAAGTGAGTCGGGGAGATCAAATCCAAAATGCTCGATATTTCCAAGGATTGGACATTAGTCTCGTAATTGAAGACAAATCTTTAAATACAGATACTTTGCTGCAAAGCTTACATGAACTGGAGAAGAATAAAAGGGATATTATTAATAAAATCAATGCACTAAATATTAAGTCGGCTACGGAGCAAATTGTAGCTATTATTGAGGAGCAAGTTCATGTTCAATCCGCAAGCACTGTATGATTTTGTATGTCACCAATGGGAAAAGGAAATTATCCCTAGCTTATGTGATTACATAAAAATTCCTAATAAATCACCTCATTTTGATCCAAAATGGCAAGAACATGGGTTAATGGAGCAGGCGGTTACCCATATTGCTAATTGGTGTAAGGCCCATGCGCCTAAAGGAATGATGTTAGAAGTGATGCGGTTAGAAGGTCGTACCCCTTTAATTTTTATCGAAGTTCCTGGACAAATCGATGAAACAGTTTTGTTGTATGGTCACCTTGATAAGCAACCTGAAATGTCAGGATGGAGTGACGATTTACATCCATGGAAACCGGTATTAAAAAATGGACGCTTATATGGACGAGGTGCTGCAGATGATGGTTATTCTGCATATGCTTCGTTAACTGCGATTAGCGCTTTGCAGAAACAAGGTTTATCTATTCCACGTTGTATCTTAATTATTGAAGCCTGTGAAGAAAGTGGAAGTTACGATCTACCTTATTATATTGAATTGCTCAATGAGCGCATTGGTAAACCCAAGTTAGTCATTTGTCTTGATTCTGGAGCTGGTAATTACGAGCAATTATGGATGACGACTTCATTGCGTGGCAACTTGGTTGGTGAACTGTCGGTTGAGTTAATTCGTGAAGGTGTTCATTCTGGGGCTGCAAGCGGTATCGTTGCAGACAGTTTTCGGGTGGCTCGTCAACTCATTAGTCGTCTCGAAGATGAAGTTTCAGGAGAAATCAAATTACACGAATTATATTGTGACATTCCTGCAGAACGAACGCAGCAAGCAGAGAAGTGTGCCCAGGTTTTGGGCGATTCAGTTTATGCTGAGTTTCCATTATATGCTGGTGTCGAGCCAGTAACAAAAGATAGAAAACAGTTAATTTTGAATCGAACCTGGAAGCCTGCATTAACAGTTACTGGCGCTAATGGATTTCCTGCTATAGCGGATGCGGGGAATGTTTTGCGTCCACAAACGGCATTAAAGTTGTCTATGCGCCTGCCGCCTTTAGTCGATCCGAAAGTTGCTGCCACGGTGATCTCTGATACATTAACTAAAAATCCTCCCTATCATGCCAAAGTGAGTTTTAAATTAGGGGATGGCTCACAAGGATGGAATGCACCTGAGCTTGCTTCTTGGCTGGAAAAAGCAGCAGATGAAGCTTCAATGACTTACTATGACAAGCCAGCTGCTTACTTTGGGGAAGGTGGTACCATTCCTTTTATGGGAATGTTAGGAAAGAAATTTCCCGAGGCTCAATTTATGATTACTGGCGTTTTAGGGCCTCAGTCTAATGCACACGGACCTAATGAATTCCTGCACTTAGATATGGTAAAAAAATTAACTGCATGTGTTGCTTACGTACTTTATCATGCGAGTTAATCATACGAGCCCTGCTGAACAGCTAATATAGTTGTTAATCTTTCTTCATTGCTAAATCAATTTCCCTTCTCCCCTCAGGGGAGAAGGTGCCCGTAGGGCGGATGAGGGTAAATTTTCGTTACTCATTGAACCTAAAGCAAAAAATAAAAAAAACTCTCGACAGCAAGCCAAAATCTTGGGATACTTTTGCCGGCTCTGGATCGAGCCATTTAGTCCAACAATTAGGAGAAAATTATGAAAGCAAAATTTATTGCTGCTGTATTGTCATTATCTGTAGTTACTCTTTCTGCTCATGCAGTTATTCCCAAAGAATCATCTGTTAAGAAAAAACCTCCTGTCGTAATTCATAAAATTGATCTCAATACTGCGGATTTATCTATGATTACTGGTTCAGTAAAGGGTATAGGCAAAAAACGGGCTGAAGCAATTATTGCTTATCGAAAAAGCCATCATGGCTTTAAGTCTTTGGAAGAGCTTGCCGATGTGAAGGGCTTAGGGCAGCGATTTGTGACTGCGAATCGAGATAAATTAAATCAAGTGTTTGTTATTAATAAAATAGAATAAAAAACATACTGAAAAAACAATTTTTTTATGCCACTGTCGTAAGTGTTAATTAGTACAGCAGTGACAGATAATAGTCGTAATTGCTTACATAATAGCGTCAACTTAGGGGTAATCTGGGTGAAGGTCCGAAGCCCGGATTCACTTCGTTTCACCCAGGCTACAAGTACATTATGAACGTTTGGTGTGCTTAGGTTGACGCTATTACATGAATGCTTACAATAAATCAAATTATTTAGCAGACGTGTGTTGGTGCCTTAATTTGATCTAATTCATCTTTCAAACGGTTAATTCCACTCTTAAAGAAGGTAAAACTTGTTGCTCCGCGAACCGGGATAAATCCTCTTTTATGATGAATTGCTTTAAGGAATTTTCCTATATCACTTTCGTTACCATTTTCTTTGCTTAATTCATCACTGATTTCACCTTCAGATAAGGTGGATAATTTATTTTTGTCTTCAATAGACAACTGCTGAAAAGCTGTTTCAATTGCTTTAGTTTTCTTATGTGGATCGGATGAGAAAAAGCCAGCTCGTGCCAAAATTCCATTATTGATTGTTTCTATAAACTCATTAATCTTTTGCAAGAGTATAATTTCAGTGCTTACCGCTGATAAATCTTGATCTTGGCTCTTAATTATTCTTTCTTTTATTTTGAACGTATCTGCTTTATTTAAGCGCAATCTTCCAAGAGCGATCAATAGATCCGATTTTATACCATTAAAATTAGATGGCTTGGGTTGTTCAACAATAACTTCCTTAGGCAACGGTTGTTTTGCTTTACGTAACTCTTCTTCGAGTTGTGCATTTTCTTGCTGCAATGTCTCTAATCGAGTTCGAAGCTGAGTCACTTCGGATGGAACTTCACTTGATGACTCCGTGGAGTGTTTTCCTATTTCTGGCTGTTGGCGCAATAAGCTATTTTCTTTGCTTAAGGCTTCTAATTGCTGTTTAAGAGAAGTAATAGTTTGCTCTTGTTCTTGTGCAGAGCTTAGTTTTTCTCTTAACCCTTCATTTTCTTTTTGAACAACCTTTAATTGTTCATTCAACTTTTCTAAAGTGGCACTTTTTTCTTGAACCTGAATCTCAGTTCTACCTATTTCTCTCTCTAACTTCTCGATTGTTTCTTTGGAAGTAGACTCAACTTTTTGTAATCGCACGAGTTCTATACGTTGTTGCTCAAGCTTTTCATTCGCTGCACTTAATTCACGCGTAAGAGTTTCATTTTGTTGCTGAATGTTTTTTAGGCGTTGCTCGGATGTATCTAAAGTAGTCACTTTTTCTCGTAAAGTGTCACTTGTCTTTTCTAATTCTGCTCTAGAAGTAGCTAATTCTTTTTTTGTTTTATCTAAAGCTGCTTGCCATTGAGCAGCATAAACTGAGATAAGTTGAGTGAGTGCCATGGCTTTTATTGCTTCAGCCCGTTCCGGTTCTTTGACTAGAAGACTTTGTCTAAATTGATTTACATAATGGCTGATTTGCTCTGGATCTCCCTCTGGGAAACCAAGAGTTTTAAAGGTTTCACTGAACCGTTCTTCACGTTTTTGGCTTTCTACGGCAAATTCTTTTTGTGCTTCATAACGAGCAATAGCCACTGCAAAGCATTGTTGACATTGATTCAATGCTGGCTTTATTTCCTCAAGAAACTTCTCTGCTTCTTCTGCTTTGCCCTTTTTTAAAGTGATAACATTCTTCAGGCTTTGCCCAATGGCTTTGTACATTGAAGTCCATTGTAAGTCTATCCCTGAGGTTCCTGGATCCTTTTGTTTCAATTTTTTCGCTGCACCAACAGATGCTTTCTCCTCTAGGACTAAGATGTTAAAAGGAGTTCGCATGAAGTCAACCAATTTAAGTACGGAGTCAATGAGTTCATTTACTTTTTCTACATACTTATCTTTGAACATCCCTTTTTGATGTTCAGGAAGAATGTCTTTAAACATTAAAAGTTTTAATATTGCTGCATGTTTTTGGGATGGAGTGCCTTTGAGGCCTTCAAAAAATTGCTTTGGGGTAAAACCTTTAGGGATTAATGGGTTAACAAAAGCATGTACTGCCTCAATTTGTTCACCACTTAATTCAACGATAGGCTTGCCATCAAGTGTTATACCTAAACGTAAATAAGCACCTAACAAGGCGGAAGTATCAACTGCTGCTCTACCATGTTGAGGAATATGTAGTCTTTGAGCTCCTAGTAAGCTTATAAATTTACTTATATTTTCTGCGACTTTTGCATAAGCCAAGTGAAGATCTTTTCCTTCGTTTGTTTCTAATTGTAAAAAAGAAAAAAGATTAAACAGAAGTTTAGCTATTAGATCCGGATTGCCATGGGTCCATTGTGATAATTCATTTGCTTTTAAACTGCTGGGCATATATTAAAACCTTAAGTAAATTCTTGTAGCGAGAAGTATATAATGTGATCAATTTGATCACAAAATGAGTTTCAGACTAAAGTTGTAAGGGAGGTTTGATCTAGTTCATTGATTTTAAGAAGATTTTTCCATTGGGGATGACAAGGAAACACGCAAATACGGCCGTATTTACAACAGACACCAAAACACCTGCTCTCTGATACTGTTAGGGAGATAGAAAAAGACTATATGTTGCTGTATTCAAAAAGTAGTCTGGGTGAAGGTAAAGTCGTAAACTGGGTTGCCGATAAAAAATCAGCACTTCTACTCCTAACAACTTCGCCTAAACGTTGCAATGGTGGTCCCAAATAAATAGGAGGCCGGCCAATTTAAGATTAATGTGGAAAAATAAATTGATAATCAAAGGACTATTTTAATTACTGAATAGGTAAAGAGTATTAAAAGCAATCCATTCTTGACTCTTGTCATAGTTCAAAAATCCAAAATTATCGTTGATGTACAAAAAATTCACTCTTTAAATTTTAAATTGTTGGCAAGAACTGTCGATTTTTATCCAAATTTAGGATAAAGTAACGCACAAAAAAAAGAACAGGATATTGCGGTTATGTTCAGAAAATTAAGGGGCGTGTTTTCCAACGACTTATCAATTGACTTGGGAACAGCTAATACATTGATTTATGTAAGAGATAAAGGGATTGTCTTAAACGAACCCTCCGTAGTTGCTTTGCGTAATGAATCAGGACAAAAACGAGTTGCAGCGGTTGGCCTCGAAGCGAAGCGAATGCTGGGAAGGACTCCAGGCAATATTAATGCCATTAGACCAATGAAAGACGGTGTGATTGCTGACTTTTTTGTTACTGAGAAAATGTTACAGCATTTCATACATAAAGTTCATGAAAATAAATTTTTAAGACCAAGCCCGCGTGTTCTGGTTTGTGTTCCTTGCGGCTCTACACAAGTAGAGCGTCGTGCAATTCGTGAGTCTGCAATGGGTGCTGGAGCTCGCGAAGTATTTCTAATTGAAGAACCTATGGCAGCTGCTTTAGGCTCTGGAATGCCTGTTGAAGAAGCCAGTGGCTCTATGGTTGTGGATATAGGTGGCGGCACCACGGAAGTTGCTATTATTTCTTTAAGTGGTATTGTCTATCATCAATCGGTGCGTATTGGTGGCGACAAATTTGATGATGCTATTGTATCTTATGTACGCCGCAACTACGGTACGTTAATTGGTGAGACTACAGCAGAACGCATTAAGCATGAAATTGGCTCAGCGTTTCCAAGCCGTGATTTATTTGAAATAGAAGTTCGTGGAAGAAACCTTGCTGAAGGTGTTCCTCGTAGCTTCATCCTGACCAGTGCTGAAATATTGGAAGCACTGCAAGAGCCTTTATCCGGCATTGTTGGTGCTGTGAGAGCGGCGTTAGAATTAGCTCCACCTGAACTGGCAGCCGATATTGCTGAGCGTGGTATGGTTCTCACTGGAGGCGGGGCTTTGTTGAAAAACATCGATACTCTGCTGATGGAAGAAACTGGTTTACCTGTATTAATTGCTGAAGATCCGCTAACCTGTGTAGCACGTGGTGGTGGTAAAGCTTTAGAAACCATGGACTTGCGTGGCGGTGATTTCCTCTCAACAGAATAAAATATACAACAGATTATTTAGCAGGAGCGGGTACAGTTCTATAGGATTTGTACTCGCTCTTGTTTTTTCTGTTTTTTTAATGTTCTCTGATTATCACTATCGTTATCTAGATAATGTGCGTAGTGGCTTTTCCTTTATTGTTGCCCCTTTGCAATATGCGGTAGATTATCCTGTGCGAGTAATTGGCTGGGTGCAGTCACTTGTCAGCGCGAAAAAATCATTAATCGCAGAAAATATGCAATTGCGTTACCAGCAAGCCATGTTGGAAGCAGAATTACAAAAGTTAATTGTGATTCAAAAGGAAAACTCACAACTAAAAGAGTTGCTCCTTACTTCATCACAGGCAGAAATGCGTGCAATGGCGGCCCAAATCCTTGCTGTTGATACCAGCAATTCGCGTCAAGTAGTTGTTTTAAACAAAGGAAAACGTGATGGTGCTTATGTAGGCCAGCCTGTTCTGGATGCCAAAGGTGTTATGGGGCAAATTGTTGATGTTGGTCCTATAACCAGTACAGTCTTACTTATTTCTGACTCTAAGAGTGCAGTGCCTGTGCGCAACAATCGCACCGGAGAGCGGGCAATTCTTGTTGGCACAAATGATATAGAGAAATTATCCTTAATTAATTTACCCAAAACTTCCTCAATTCATCCTGGTGATGTATTGGTCACCTCAGGTTTAGATAGGCATTATCCAGAAGGTTACCCTGTGGGATCTGTCGAAGAGGTAAATAGCATTCCTGGCGAAGATTTTGTCAAAGTGAAAGTGAAACCGGTTGCACTTCTTAATCGTAATCGACTTGTATTGCTGATCTGGCCTGATACCGAGCAAGAGCAATTGAATGCACAAATTAATGAGCGTTTAAATGCTAAGGAGACGATGTGATGAGAAATCTTCGCGTACGTTTGTGCTTGGGATTTACTGTGGCTCTGCTTTTGTCTATTTTACCTATGCCTGAGTTAATCTCTGCTTTTCGACCTCCTTGGGTTTTATTGCTTGTACTGTATATAGAATATTTTTTGCCGGGTAATTTTAGACTGACCACATTGTTGTTTGTGGGATTATTATTGGATGTGTTACTTGCAACAGTAATTGGAGAACATTCATTTGCTTTACTTTCGGTAACCTGGCTTGCTTCCAACAAATCGAGACGATTCCAATTTTTTTCTATGATGCAGCAAATTTGCTTGATTGGATTTTTTTGTCTTTTATATCAATCGATTATTTCTTTAATCACCGCGCTACTCGGCTTTAATTATAGTTTATTCACACCTGTAACAAGTGCTTTAGTGGGTATGTTCCTCTGGCCATGGATTCGCCTACTAGGAGAAGACACTTTATTGAAGCGATTGGTTTATCGTTGAAAAATGTAGTTTGATGTAGGTAGGGCCTTGTCCAGGTTATACACGATATTTGAAATCGTGCTGTATTGTTCTATATTCACCAGGTTGTAAATTTTCTAATTTCCAATCACCAATTTGATGTCGTACTAATCTTAATGTGGGAAAACCAATTGCCGCAGTCATTTTGCGAACCTGATGATTCTTACCCTCTTTTAAAATAACTTCTAACCAGCAAGTAGGGATATTTTGTCTGAAACGGATTGGAGGATTTCGAGGCCATAATTGCGGCTCATTAATCAGTCTAACTTCTGCGGGCAAAAAGCGAATATCTTTAAGAACCAAACCTTTTTTAAGCGGCTCTAAATCGGCTTCAGAGGGTATTCCTTCGACTTGCACCCAATAATATTTTCTTTTCTCAAATTTTGGATGAGTTAATCGATGTTGTAATGCTCCATCATTCGTTAATAATAACAATCCTTCACTATTTTTATCTAATCGTCCTGCTGCATAAAAATTAGGCTTATTAATAAATGCAGCTAATGTGTGCTCATGCTCATCTCCAGAAAATTGACTGACGATACCATATGGTTTATTGAACAGAATAATTTCAGACATTAGAGATTTTATAAAAAGCGTTAAGAGCGCTTATAGTAGGTGTTTTCGCTATTGTGAGCAATTCCTTTAGTCAACTCATTGTTTTTATAGGTTAATTATTGTACAATAGCCGGCACTGTAAAATTACACTTGGATGGCTGTTGTTTATGAAATACACAATGCTGGTTTCACTTTTTTTCTGTCAATTTGCCTATGGGATGAATCATGTTGTTATGGTTGGTGATGAAAAAGTAGAAATTAAGCATGTAGTAGGTAGGGGAAAAACTTATATTCATGTGCACCATAATGAACAAACAGCTCTAAAGGCTGCTCAGGCGGTGATTCAAAAGGAAGGAGGGAGCCTTATTACTTTAGTCCATTCTGGAGGACGTAACATAGTATTCCGTTTAAATAACCAACGTTATGAATTTGATCCAAATCGTATTTTTACAGATAATGGAATTAAAAAAACCTTATCTCAGTTTGGCCAATATAATCCGCAAGCGCATCGAGAAGTAAATAAATTGGCAAGTAAAATCAAACAATTACTGCCTAAAGGCAAAGTAGTTGCCGTGCATAATAATTCAAGTTATTCACTTAAAGATTATCTTCCAGGAAATTCATTAGAAAATGATGCACAGGCGATTCATATGATTCCTGAAAATTATTTCCGTAATTTTTATCTAGTCACCAAAATCAATGATTTTCTTCGTTTAAAAAGCAAAGGATATAATGGTGTTTTGCAAAAATCTTCTGCAACAGATGATGGGTCATTGTCTATTTATTTGGCAAAAAATGATTATATCAATGTTGAGGCAGGATATGATCAACTCTTTGAGCAAATTAAAATGCTGCAACATGCATAAGCAAAACCGAATAAAATGCTAGGTATTTAATTCGGTTGCTTAGTAAGCATCCAAGTGAAGTAATTAAATAAAAATGATACTTGGGATTCCAAGTTATCACATGCTATCATTGCCTTTTCTCTAATTTTACGGAGTTGTCAATGACATACGATAAAATCAAAGTGCCTTCACACGGTGAAGCTATTACTGTTGCTCCAGATCTGTCACTTCGTGTACCTAATAATCCCATTATTCCTTTTATTGAAGGGGATGGTATTGGTGTAGATGTAACACCACCTATGATTCGAGTTGTTGATGCCGCAGTTGCTAAAGCATACGGCGATAAGAGAAAGATTGCTTGGATGGAAGTTTATGCAGGTGAAAAGGCAACTAAAGTTTATGGTGCCGATCAATGGTTGCCTAAAGAGACTTTAGATGCGATGAAAAAATATGTTGTTTCAATTAAAGGCCCCTTAACGACTCCAGTTGGTGGTGGGATTCGTTCACTTAATGTGGCAATTCGCCAAGAAATGGATCTCTACACGTGTTTACGACCAATTCGTTACTTCACTGGCGTTCCAAGCCCACTTAAAGAACCAGAAAAAACAGACATGGTTATTTTTAGAGAAAACTCGGAAGACATTTATGCTGGTATTGAATGGCAAGCAGATACTCCTGAAGCAAAGAAAGTAATTGAGTTCTTAATGAAGGATATGGGCGTTAAAAAAATCCGTTTTCCTGAGCACTGCGGCATAGGAATTAAACCAGTTTCTAAAGAAGGAACTACACGTTTAGTACGAGCAGCAATCCAATATGCAATTGATAATGATCGTCATACGGTTACTTTAGTGCATAAAGGTAATATTATGAAATTTACCGAAGGTGCATTTAAAGATTGGGGCTATCAAGTTGCGCGTGATGTTTTTGGCGCCAAGGAATATGAAGGTGGTCCTTGGATGGAAATCAAAAATCCTAAAACAGGTAAGCAAATCATCATTAATGATGTCATTGCCGATGCGTTTCTCCAGCAAATCCTTTTAAGACCAGAAGATTACAGTGTTATTGCTACACTTAATTTAAATGGTGATTATATTTCTGATGCTTTGGCAGCTCAAGTAGGTGGCATTGGTATTGCACCAGGTGCGAACATCAGTGATGAAGTTGCTGTATTTGAAGCAACTCATGGAACAGCACCAAAATATGCTGGTAAGAATAAGGTAAACCCAGGTTCGATTATTCTTTCTGCTGAAATGATGTTACGTCATATGGGATGGAATGAAGCCGCAGATTTAATTATCAAAGGCATGCAAGGTGCTATAGCCGCCAAAACTGTAACTTATGATTTTGAGCGTGGTATGACTGGCGCTACTTTGGTTAGTAGCTCTGGTTTTGGAGATGAAATAATTAAGCAGATGTAAATTGTATGGGTATGATGTAGCCGAAGTGAAATGTAGAAGTCATTTGAGAGTGCGAAGGCTGTCTCTTAGGGCATCTTACATTGCTAAGGCTACAAATTTATACCTTTTTTCAGTTTATACCGTAATGAATGCTATCTAACCAATATGTTTTTGATTATTTCAAAGGCTAATTTTTTCATTAAAAATAACTGATTTTACTGGCCAAAAGTGCATAGTGAGTCTATAAAAATAATATAGAGGTTGTATATTATGACTGGGCAAAATCTAGAGGAAATTGTAAGGCATGAAGTTGCTGAGCCGGAGTTGGGCACAGAAATTAGGGTGCCTAGAAAGTACAAGGTGGTGTTGCTCAATGATGATTATACACCTATGGATTTTGTAGTTGATGTACTGAAGCATTTTTTTCATCTTAACGAAGAAATTGCGATTCAGGTGATGTTACAGGTTCATATCCAAGGAAAAGGCGTATGTGGGGTATTTACGCGAGATATAGCAGAAACAAAAGTAGCGCTGGTAAATGAATACGCCAGAATGAATCAGCACCCATTGCTATCCAGCATGGAACCCGAGTAATTTGCTGTGGGCTGAAGAGGAGCAACGACAATGTTAAATAAAGAACTTGAATTCACCTTGAATTTAGCTTTCAAGGAAGCAAAAGAGAAACGTCATGAATTTATGACCGTTGAGCATTTGTTGTTGTCATTGCTTGATAACCCAGCGGCTGGAAGTGTATTGCAAGCATGTGATGCAAATATTGAAGCACTACGCCGTGATTTAGTAGAGTTCATTGATGAAACTACGCCTAGAATTCCTGAGGATGAGTTAGATAGAGAAACTCAGCCAACTTTAGGTTTTCAACGAGTACTGCAACGCGCTGTGTTCCATGTTCAATCTGCGGGGAAAACAGAGGTAACGGGGGCTAACGTTTTAGCAGCAATTTTTAGCGAACAAGAAAGCCAGGCAGTTTATTTCTTACGACGTGAGAATATCACTCGACTTGATGTGATTAATTATATTTCTCATGGTGTTTCTAAGTATCAAAACAATGACATGCATGAGAACATGAACTCTATGGAAGATGATATGAGTTCATCAGAAGGTAATGAGTCACCTTTAGAAAGTTATTGCACAAACCTCAACAGACGTGCAAAACAAGGTAAAATAGATCCTTTAATCGGACGCCACGAAGAAATCCAACGTACAATTCAAGTATTGTGCCGTCGCAGGAAGAATAATCCATTGCTTGTTGGTGAAGCAGGTGTTGGCAAAACCGCAATTGCTGAGGGACTTGCTCGACGTATAGTAGACGGTGAAATACCTGATGCAATCCGTGACTGCATTGTTTACTCACTCGATCTTGGCGCGTTACTTGCTGGTACTAAGTATCGTGGTGATTTTGAAAAACGATTAAAAGCTGTATTAAAGCAATTAGGACAACAAGAAGGCGCTGTTCTGTTTATTGATGAAATTCATACTATTATTGGTGCTGGTGCAGCATCAGGTGGTGTTATGGATGCATCAAATTTAATTAAACCTTTACTGGCAAATGGCGAGCTAAAATGCATTGGTTCTACAACTTATCAGGAATACCGTGGTATTTTTGAAAAAGACAGAGCCTTAGCAAGACGTTTCCAAAAGATAGATATTCCTGAGCCTACAATAGATGAAACTTTTGAAATATTGAAAGGGTTAAAAGGGCGATTGGAAGAGCATCATGGCGTCAAATTTACGATTCCTGCATTGAAAGCGGCTGCTGAACTGTCTGCTAAATACATTAATGATCGATTTTTGCCTGATAAAGCAATCGATGTTGTTGATGAAGCAGGTGCATATCAAAATTTATTAACAGCAAGCAAGCGTAAGAAAATAATTAGTGTCACTGAAATTGAGAGTGTTGTTGCAAAAATTGCACGCATCCCCATTAAGAAAGTATCTGCTCGTGATAAAGATACCTTGCGTAATTTAGAACGTGATTTGAAACTTTTAGTTTACGGACAAGATCAAGCAATTACGGCATTAGCTTCTGCAATTAAATTAGGACGCTCTGGCCTGAGAGATCCGCAAAAACCAGTTGGTTGTTTCCTATTCGCAGGGCCAACAGGTGTGGGAAAAACAGAAGTCACTCGACAATTAGCTAATGTTTTAGGCATAGAATTACTTCGTTTCGATATGTCTGAATATATGGAAAAACATACTGTTTCACGCTTAATTGGTGCTCCTCCAGGATATGTTGGTTATGATCAAGGTGGTTTGTTGACAGAGGCTGTGACTAAAAATCCTCATGCGGTGTTATTGCTTGATGAAATAGAAAAAGCACATCCAGATGTATTTAATTTGTTATTGCAAATTATGGATCATGGTACTTTAACTGATACTAATGGTCGTCAAGCAGACTTTAGACATATCATTTTGGTAATGACCTCTAATGCCGGTGCAGGTGAGTTAGTACGAAACTCTATCGGTTTTTCACAACAAGACAACAGCAATGATGGCCTTGAGGTAATTAAAAAGCAATTTAGCCCTGAGTTTAGAAACAGACTCGACGCAATCATTAATTTTGCTCCATTAGATGCAGTAACTATAGGTTTAGTCGTTGATAAGTTCATTATGGAGTTGGATGAACAATTAAGTCATAAAGGCGTTACTTTTAATGTGGATAAAATGGCTCGTGAATGGCTTATTGAGCATGGTTATGACAAAGTAATGGGCGCTCGTCCAATGGCCAGGCTGATTCAAGAAAATGTTAAAAAGCCTCTTGCTGACGAACTTTTATTTGGTAAGTTAATGCATGGTGGCCATGTAACCTTGAAAGTTAAAGATGGTAAATTACATTTTGATAGTCATGATCATAGAGAGGGCGTTTTTTAAATGACGTTGACTGTAATAATAATAACCAAAAATGAAGAGAGGAATATTAGACGGTGTCTGGAATCCGTTCAATTTGCAGATGAGATAATTGTTCTGGATTCGGGAAGCACCGATAAAACAGTTCCCATTGCCAAAGAATATACCGAAAACGTGTTTTCTACTGACTGGCCTGGTTATGGTGTGCAAAAACAAAGAGCTTTATCAAAAGCTCAGGGTGATTGGGTATTGAATCTTGATGCTGATGAATCAGTAAGTGAACAATTGCAACAGGAAATTCTTGATGCGATGGCATCTGATTCAGCGGACGCTTTTAGGGTTGCAATTCAAATGTATTTTTATAATCAGCCCCTAAGGTATTCTTCTAGTCCCAAGCGCCATATTCGTCTTTTTAAACGTGCAAATGCACATTTTAGTAATGATATTGTGCATGAAAAAATCGTGCTTCCAGAAGGGATCCGTATTGGTAAAATCAAAAATAGCATTATGCACCATTCGTTTAAAGATGTGAGTCATGTGCTTTATAAAATGAATAAATATTCATCTTATAGTGCAAAAACATATCTCATGAAAAAAAGAAAGCCAAGTTTCATTAAGACTATGGCAAGTACTTCGTGGATGTTTTTGCGATGTTATATTTTGCAGCGTGGATTTTTAGATGGACGATTGGGCTTTTTATTTGCGGTGTTTAATGCACAAGGAACGTTTTATCGTGGCATTAAACAGCTTTATCAAGACAGTAACTTAGATCAATTGCCTTCTTTGGCAAAAAGTGCTGAGGAATTAATTTGAGCTTGGACTTGTTAAAAGAAAAAACTAATTTATTAGTTCCTATTTTTCTTGTTCTGTTGATTTTTTTTATCCCTATAAGTTCCAGCATCAAATCAATTTTAATCATACCAACCTTACTCTTATTACTGTTCGCTCCTTATTATAGAGCCTATTTAAGTTATGCTTTGAATACATTATGGGCCCGTGCTGCGCTTATTTTATTTATTTATATTCTCATTTCTTGTTTTTGGTCAGAAGCACCTTTATCAATGCGATACAATGTGATTGATAAATATTACAAGTTAATTTTCTTACCCATTCTTGCTGTAGGTTTTATTAAACCACAAACAAGATTTTGGAGTTTAAATAGCTATATTTTCGTGGCGTTACTTACTTGTTTCCTTTCAATACTTAAAGCAAAAAATCTTCTGATGATAAATACCCCGGATCCTGGAGAAGTTTTTTATAATCATATTGTTACTGGTTTTATGATCGCTTTAGGGGTTTATTTTGCTGGAATCTTAGTGTTTCAAGCTAATATAAACAGCGGATTGCGAATTGTTTATATATTTATGATGTTATTAGGAAGTTATCAAATATTTTTTATCAATACGGGAAGAACAGGCTATGTTGCTTATGGAATTTTAATGTCACTATTGATTATTCAAAAATTTCCACCTAAAAAAGCGTTTATAGGCATTATGACTTTTCTGGGTATGATTAGTCTGATCTATGCTTTAAGCCCTGTCATGCAAACACATGCTCACATGATGATAAATGATATTAAGCTATTGCAAAATAATCAAACCAATACTTCTTTGGGTTTCAGAATACAGTTTCATCATTATGCTCAATCTTTATTTGAAAAAAATCCTGTGATTGGTGTAGGAACAGGAGGGTTCCAATACAGTTTTTCTAAAGATCAACCAGTTCCTTCTTGGGGGCATAAACTGAATGATCCCCATGGCCAATATTGGCTGGTTCTTGCAGAGCAGGGCTTGATTGGTTTGGTACTTTTTATTGCTTTTTTAGGGGCTTTATTGGTTACCACATTCCAACTTAAAGAAATGAAACCATTCCTTTTAGGACTGCTGGTTTCTTTTTGTATGCTATGTTTCTCAGATACGGTATTTTGCTATTCAACAATAGGCTATTTATTAATCTTCTTCAGTGCTCTATGTTTTGGTGAGCTAATTGAAAAAAGAGCGCATGCCACACTTAAAGAATTAGTTAAGAATCAATACGAACTTAATGCGGGTTCTTAAGTCCTCTAGTTTAACTACTTTGTAGCTTGGGTGAAGGCGCAAACTGTAACCCGAGTTTTCCTATTAGTGACTCCCTAGGTTTCGCCTCACCAAGGCTTCAAAACATCAAAGCTATATCTTTAAATATTGTCGAGCTGAACTGGCCAAAGATGATAAAAATGATGTACTGGCCCGTTTCCCAGGCCAACACTTTGTTCTTTTGCGGCATGTATGGCATGGAATAAATAATTTTTTGCAATGCGACACGAGGTAATTAAATCAATATTTTGAGCAAGACAGGCTGTTATTGCTGCCGAAAGAGTGCACCCAGTTCCATGGGTGTTTTTAGAGTTAATTCTTGGGCTTGTAAACCAATGAATGTCTCCATTTGCTCCCATTAATAAATCATTCGATTCTGGAGATTGTAGATGTCCACCTTTGAGCAAGACATATTTGGAACCAAATTCAAGTAGTTTATTACCAACATCCAACATTTCTTCTTCGTTCGTCGCATTTATCCCGGTAAACGCAGCAGCTTCAGGGAGATTCGGAGTAATTAGTGTAGCAAGTGGCATCAGCTGAGTAATTAACGAACTTACAGCTTCTGGTAATAGTAAAGGATCACCACTTTTAGCGACAGTTACAGGATCAATAACAATGGGAATATCAATTGCTTTTCTTTTAAGAAATGAAGAAACCAGCTCAATTATCTCGCTATTAAAGAGCATACCAAGTTTTATGCCGTCGGGTTTGATGTCATCAAACAGGACATTAAGCTGATCGTCTATAGCTTGTAAAGGTATATTGTAGCAGCGCTTAACGCCAGATGTGTTTTGTACAGGTAAGGCTGTAAGAACAGTCATTCCATAACACCCTAAAGCGGAAAAGGTTTTTAGATCCGCCTGAATTCCCGCACCACCAGAACCATCAAATCCTGCTATGGATAAAGCTTTATACTGCATCTTGTGATACCCTCTCAATGGTTTGTGACATCAAAGACCAGTCAGGATGAAACAGATTGTCGATAAATACTTGTTTGAAAGAGGCGGGGGCTTTTGCTTGCTCATGAGCTAATTGCCCGCATAAACCAAAATAAGCAGTTGCTTGCAGCGCTGCTTGAAAATAATCAGAATGACATGCAATAAATGCACTAAGAACGGCAGTCATGGTACAACCCATTCCTGTGATAAGTGGCATAAAACTCGAGCCAAAGGGCAGTATTTTATTCTGCACGCCATTCGTTATAAAATCTTTAGGCCCGCTCACTACAATCGTTGTCTGTGATTGTGCCAACAAGTGTGCACTTTGGATGGCAGTAGTTACTGAATCAGCGCTTTCAACACCTTTTGTCATTCCATTTGAACCTGCTAATGAAATGATTTCACTTGCATTTCCTCTGATAATTTGGGCATAAGGAAGTAATTTCATTGCTGAGGAAGTACGGAGTGTGCTTGCGCCGGCGCCAACAGGATCAAGAATTAATGGTTTACCTATAGAGTTTGCAATCTGAGCTGCGAATAGGGCTCTTTCCATAAATGGATCATTTAGAGTACCTATGTTGACATATATGGCTTGGCTAAGATGGACTAATTCTTCAATTTCTTCTCGAGACTCAGACATAAGTGGTGCCGCACCTATAGCCAATAGGCTATTCGCCATAAAATCCATAGTGACGTAATTGGTTAGGCAAAGGATCAAGGGCTTTTGTTTCTTTAATAAGCTGACAGTAGATTGTATCTGAGCGAGCATGGCGGGTCCTGATGGTTATACTGCACGGAATAGTAGAAGCCACGAAGTATAGATCGGAAACTTACCACGCTGCAATTTTCTGTTCTGGATTCAAAGAGCATTCTTCAGATATAGAACCATCATTACATACAACGAATCCTGTTATGCTGTAGGTAGTAACAGGGCCACCTTTCCATAAGCAGCAACCTCGAAATAGTTGCAAATCCATTACTGCGTGTGGTGTGCAATAACATGTTGAGTAAAAACCATTTTTACACACAAGCCGTCCTGCTGAAGAATCACAATAACTAATTCCACCCATGTTACTGCAACAGCCTTGTACATAAAATTGAGTTGTACCACCAGCATATGTGGGTGAGATCAGAATACTTAATATACTTGCGTAAAAAAAAGCTTTAAGTGATTGCATCTTGATTTCTCGAGTTATTTTTCTTTTTCTACGTTTAGAATAGCATAGAGCCTATTTACATTTCTACTGTCTTGACCAAGCTGGTACTGATTTTCTATGTCCCAAGGCTGTATCCGTCAGTCCCGTATGTGTTAGGTAGGCAGGGCTGTCAGCCCCGCGTTTGCTGCTTATCCATTGCTCCGAAGAAAGAAATATATTGGTGTTGTTACATTCTGGGCTTAGCAGCCCAGCCTACCTTTATTTAGCTTTAATGATTTAAAAATAATTAGATAAAACGATTAGCAAGTAATTGGGGTAAAGCCTAAATAAATAACTAACGGCTAAACCAGCTAGAAGGCCAAACAGATGGGATTCCCACGATACACCTTTTTCTTTAGGGAAAATTCCAAAGAAAATACCAGCAAAATAATAGACGCTGATGATACCTAAAATTATGGTAGTTAATGTACCCGTTTGGTAGATATTACTCACTAAAAATCCCCAATAACCAGTAATGAGGCCACTAGCTCCTACATGTAATCCTGGTTTAGCAAAGCACCAAATAGCAATTCCACTTAAAATAGTAATCATTACCGTAACAACTATGAAATAACCAGGCCCATTAATCAAAATGAAATTACTTAAAACCACTAAGGGGATTGAATTAAAAAAAATGTGATTGAAATTTGCATGCAAGAGTGGGGCAAATATAATGCCAGGCAAACCACGGATATGTCTTGGGATAATACCCAGTAATAATATTTTTCTGTAAACTATACTTACCAAAAAGAAAAACCAGGGTATTAGCAAAACGATTCCCAATATAGGAATGTTATTTTTAGTCTGGCTAATAATGAAGCTAAAACTGTTGTTTAATTCTTCAAGCATTTTTTACTCGTTTATTTGAGTGATTTCGCAAGTTAAATTTCCTTGTGCCAAAAGCACCTCGATAGAGTCACCAATAGTGACTTGTTGGCTGGAAAACAACACCTTATTTTTTTTCGTTGCAATTGCATATCCTCTATCCAGTGTAGCCAAGGGGCTGACCGCATGCAAGGTAGATAATTGCGTTCTTAATTGGTATTTCAGCTGATTCATTTTATTGTGCATGTGCTGAATTAATTCTGCGGTGATTTTTTGTAAAAGTATCTGAGTTTGCCTAATTTGTGTTTTGGGATTGTGGGCATTCAGATGATTGATGCACAGATGCAATTGATGCGTTTTTTGTTTGATAATAGAAACCATATGAGCAATTAATTGTCGCTCCAGATAGTCGGACGTTTGCCAGTAACTGGCAATGGCTTTTTGTGGTGAGGATATTTTGTCAATTAAATGGTGTAATTTGATTTGTTCTTTTTGCATCAATCGATGCATTGCTTCATACATCCGTGAGATGCAGTGATTTAATAATTTAAGTAACTCATTACAATCAGGAGTTACTGCTGTCGCAGCTGCTGTAGGAGTTTCTGCTCGATAATCGGCTACAAAGTCAGCAATTGTAAAATCTGTTTCATGGCCCACTCCAGATACGATAGGGATTGAGCTCATAGCAATATGACGAGCTAACTGCTCATCATTAAATGCCCAGAGATCTTCAATACTTCCTCCACCACGGGCAAGAAGAAGCACATCACATCGCTTTTCCTTATTGGCCTGTTGTACTGCTTTAATTAGCTGCTGTGCTGCACCAGCACCTTGAACTTCGCTAGGATAAATCAAAACATTTGCAATGGGGAATCGTCGAGCAAGAGTAGATAATATATCGCGGATTGCGGCTCCAGTCGTTGACGTGATTATTCCGATGACTCGAGGCATGACTGGAATGGCGCTTTTTTTTGCTGCATCAAATAAACCCTCTGCTGCAAGTTTATTTTTTAACTCTTCAAAACGTTGGTAGAGTGCCCCCAAACCTGCCTCAGTAATTTGTTCCACGATCAATTGATAATCGCCGCGTGCTTCATAAAGACTTAATCGCCCACTGGCAACTATATGTTGTCCATCAGTTAATTTGCTTGCATGTCCATTGATATTACGGTTTTTAAAGTAAACGCAACGGATTTGGGCATTGCTGTCTTTTAGAGTAAAGTAAAAATGTCCGGATGCGGGTTTACTCAAATTAGAGAGCTCTCCCTCAACCGAAACTATCCCCAGTTCGTTTTCAAGATAGCTTTTTACTTGTCGATTAAGTTGCGTGACAGTGAGAATTATTCTGTGTTTTTCCATGATAAATTAAGATGTTCCCATAAAATAACAAAAAGTTAGAGAACAATCCTTGGATGTAGATTAAATATTAAACACAAAAAGGAGGTTCTATCTATGATGCAGATTACCAAAATTCATCGCACACTTACAGCATGAAAGACTGAACTTCATGCATGCGCCATCTTGGCAAACCTTCTAAGAATAGGCTATGATCTTTCATCTAAAAAATAAGAATAAAATAAAATGAACTTTTTTGAAAATAGAAAATTAGGTGTCTTCAGCTCATTTTTGTTTTTACTCATCGCAATAAGCATGACTGGCTGTGTTGATTTATCGGGTGGTAGAGCCTCTGAGAAAAGGCCAATCCCCAAGACTGCTCAGTCTGTGTTTCCTAAATCTACGTCTCAGAAATCAGTGAAAACAGCAAAAACAGTGAAGGTGAGTAAGTCGCAACCCTATCATGGCGAAGTACATACTATGTTAGGTGGGCTAGGACTGTTTAGTACGGGTATGCGCACACTTAGTGGTACTGTTGTTGAAGAATGTAATATACCAGCTCCTAGCGATATGTGGTATAACGCAGGTGATGTGACACGTTCCATTGTTGCTTATTATCAAAAACATAAGCAGCATAGACCAATTATTCTAGTAGGGCATTCTTTGGGAGCTAACGAGCAAATTAAAGTAGCTCGCAATCTGGATAAATTAGGTATTTCTGTGGACTTATTGGTTACTGTTGATGCTGTATCTCAAACAATTGTACCGCCTAATGTAAAGCATGCGATGAATTTTTATAAACCTGGCTTTGTACCCATGTTTAGTGGTTTGAAGCTCAGAGCTGTCAATCCAGAACAAACGCATATTGACAATATCAATGTGACTAAGATAAAAGGCATTCAAGTGAATCATTTCACTATTGATAAAGATCCTGTAGTACAAGCAATGATTATGGATGAAGTGAAAAAGGTGTCGAGTAATGCAAATAAAGCAAAAGGGTAAAAACGACTGTCCTCGTGTCTGTGTGATTGGAGCTGGGCCCAGTGGGCTTGCTGCAATTAAAAATTTGCAAGAACAGGGAGTAACTGATATCACCGTATTTGAAAAAAACAATCAAATCGGTGGTAATTGGGTATATAGTGAAGAAAATAATCATGCCAGTATTTATGAGACCACACACATTATCAGCTCTAAGCGTTGGTCTGAGTTTGAAGATTTTCCTATGCCGGCGCATTTTCCCGACTATCCGTCACATGCTTTAGTTTTAGACTATTTCAGAAGCTATGCAAATCATTTTGATTTGACTAAATACATACGTTTTAACACCAATGTGTCAAAGGTAAAACATACGGACCAAGGCCAATGGCAAGTTATTTTTGAAAATGATCAAGGTACTCACGAAGAGTATTTCGATTATTTGTTAGTTGCTAATGGCCACCATTGGGATCCCTTTATGCCAGAATACCCAGGTCAATTTTCTGGGCAATTGCTTCATTCTCATCAATACAAAAAAGCCTCCATTTTTAAGGACCAGCGTGTTTTGGTAGTTGGCGGTGGAAATTCTGCTTGTGATATCGCTGTAGAGATAGCACGCATTTCTCCAAAAACCTGTATCAGTATGCGCAGAGGTTATAATATTTTCCCTAAATTTGTTTTTGGTAAACCAACTGATGATGCTGTGGCTAAAATCAGATGGATGCCTTCTTGGTTAAGACAGAAAGTTTTAAGTTTTTTTATTCGAATTCTGCAAGGACGATATGCCAAATACAAATTAATGAAACCTGATTGCGGACCTTTAGAAATCCATCCGACTATTAATTCAGAGTTGCTTTATTTTATTCGGCATGGAGAAATTTTTCCTCGCCCGGGAATTTCTCATTTCGAAGGAAGTCGAGTTTATTTTACTCATGGCGATTCTGAAGAGTTTGATACTGTAATTTTCGCTACAGGCTATAAAATCAGCTTCCCATTTATTGATAAAGAAATTGCTGATTTTAGTAACTCGACCAAAATCCCACTTTATCGAAAAATGATGCATCCAGACTATGATAATTTATATTTTATCGGTTTGTGTCAACCTCAAGGATGTATTTGGCCGCTTGCGGATTATCAGTCAAAAATAGTCGCACGTATTATTATGGGCACTTTAAAACGACCTGATAAATTGCACGACAAAGTACTTCAAGAAATGGATAAACCCCATTATCGATTTAAATCACATATACGACACGCCGTAGAGGTGGATTATCATAAATTCCGTCGAGAGTTGTTGGATATGTTAGAAGCATGATTGAGTAATTGTAGCCTGGGTGCAGCGAAGCGAAACCCGGGTTATTCTGTCGTCATCCCTCGCTATATTCGGGATTGTATGTGTTAGGTAATTCGTTGATGAATAAGCAAGTGTAGGCTGGGCTGTTAAGCCCCGCGTTTGCTGAGCTAACTCCTATTCTGCAAAATGTCCATGATGCTCATACATTGGCATTATTACATGTTGGGCTTAGCAGCCCAGCATGCACTTACCCCCTTGATTCTTGACGCTTCATGAGTGCACACATTAATTTTTCAATATTGGTAACATGCGGCTTTTCTTGCAATATCATTGCCTGGGTTCGCTCTTCACAATATCCCTTTACTTCCTTATCTGGAAAAATATAGAACTTTTTTTGCCCTACTTCATGAACTATATGTTCGGCAATATCGATGGCGGATCGTGAATGCGATAAAAGTGACTTTAATGCCTCATGAAAAGAAGAGTTAGTACTGGAGTTATGTGATAAAAGGGCTGTATCAGTAAAGGATGGAAACACTACTGAAACATCGACAGGTTTTTCTTGACGTATCAGATCAAAATGCAAGGATTCAGATAAAGCAAGTACTGCATGTTTTGACATCGCATAAGCAGCAGTTTGTGAACCTGTGCACAAAGCATATAAACTCGCTATATTGATAATATGTGAGTGGAATGTTTGGCGAAATAAGACAGGAGTAAATGCTTGAATGATATGAATCATTCCATATAGATTCACATCCATAACTTTTTGGAGCTGCTCGTGTGATAAGTCCCAGATAGGGGCTAATTGACCGATAATACCTGCATTATTATAAATCCAATCAACACGTCCCAACTGATCCACAATCTGTTTTACCAGCTGCGTCACTTCATTGGGTTGCGTCACGTCGCAAGAAATTTCCAAAATTTTTTCTGGAAATAGGGCCAATAATCGTTTGGCTTCCTGCTTGAGTTTTATACTGTCTTTATCCACCATCACTACAGTATTACCCCGTTGTAAATTGACTTGGCATAATGCTAAGCCAATTCCATTTGCAGCCCCGGTAATTACAGCGACATTCATTTTTTTTTCCTTTTGCTATAATGTTTTATAAATACTACAAACATAAGGGTGCTATTTTGAAAAACGGTGACGAAATACCTGAACCTTATGAGTTTCCTGATAAGCCTGATGAGTATCCATCAGAGCCAGAACCTTATGAGCCAGATGACCCTGGTGCTCCTGAGCCTTCACAACCCTCTGAGCCGAATTGGGAGTAGCCAGGCAACAAGATACTCGAATCACGTTAATTCCCATTTATCAGCTGATCTAGGGCATTCCCTATATCTTTTGCCCTCATTAAACTTTCTCCAATAAGAAATGTATTAATTCCATGAGCTTGCATCAAATTTATATCTGCACGTGTATTTATACCACTTTCAGTAATGATTATTCTGTCTTGAGGAATGTATTGTTTTAACTGGATACTGAGTTGAATGTCTGTCTTAAACGTATGAAGACTACGATTATTAATACCTATTAATGGTGTAGGTAAACGTAGTGCACGCTCCAATTCTTCTTCGTTATGGCTTTCTACAAGTACAGCCATTTTCAGTTCATGCGCTAATTGGCAAAAATCAGTTAATTGGACATCATCAAGGAGGGCAACAATCAGTAAGATACAGTCTGCGCCTAATGCCTGGCTTTCATAAACTTGATAGGGATCAATAATGAAGTCTTTGCGCAGTATTGGTAATGCACAATGATTTTTTGCTTGCACTAAATAATCTGGATGGCCTTGAAAAAAATCAATATCAGTAAGTACAGAAAGACAACGTGCACCATGTTCCGCATAGATTGCTGCAATCTCTTTTACATTAAAATCTTCTCTGATTAACCCTTTGCTCGGGGAGGCACGTTTAATTTCTGCAATAATTGCTGGAGTTTGCTCAGAGGCTAACGCAGCAACAAAATCACGCTGCTCCATAATAGGCTGTTGTACCAATAAACTTAGGGGTTTATCTTTTTTGGCAAGAGCAATTTCTTCTTGTTTGCGTTCGGCAATACGATGTAACACACTATTCATGATGCGATTTCTTTATTTAAAGTTTGAGTTAATTGGCTAAGTTGAGTAAAACATTGGCTGGCTTTACCGCTATCTATTGCGATTTTAGCTTGCTCCAATGCCTCTTCAAAAGAAGTATTTTCATGAGCACAGTAAATTGCAGCAGCAGCATTCAACAAAACCATATCACGCGCGGCTCCTTGCTTTCCAGAAAATACTTCTTGGATTAATTCTAAACTTTGGCGTGGCGAATCAACCATAACCTCATCTAAAGAATGGTGTTTGATGCCATAGTTTTGAGGATGAATTACCCAATGATTAAAAGTTCCTTCACGATACTCAATGACTTCTGTAGGCGCTGCGATACTGATTTCATCTAAGCCATCTTGGGAGCTTACTACTAAGGCTCTTTCACTCCCTAAGTGAGCAAGAACTGATGCTAAAGGTTTTTGCCAAGTTGTTGAAAATACACCCACAACCTGTTTCTTTACACGAGCAGGATTTATAAGAGGGCCAAGCAAATTGAACAATGTTCTAATACCTAATTGTTGACGTGCTGTGCGCGCATATTGCATGGCAGGGTGGTAGTGGGGGGCAAATAAAAATGCCAAACCACATTGTTGAATACACGTTTTTATTTGTTGATCAGTTAGGTTCAAAACAAAACCCGCCTGCTCCAATAGGTCTGCGCTACCACTACGACTCGAGACAGAGCGATTGCCATGTTTTGCTACCGAGAATCCTGCTGCTGCTACTACAAAGCTACATGCCGTAGATACATTAAACGTATTTTTTCCGTCACCGCCTGTGCCAACTATATCAATTAGATTGGAGCCTAGTTCGATATTATGGGCTAATTGTTGCATGATTTCAGCTGCAGCAATTAATTCATCTGTTGTTTCGCCTTTCATGCGCATGAGTGCTAAAAATGTTGCGATTTGCGCGTCATTGTATTCACCTGACATACATGCATGAATGACGGTATGCATTTGTTCTGGGCTTAAATTCTTTTTTGCGATCAAGTGTTCAAACAGCAGACTGGGTTTCATATTGTAAGAAATTCTCTAATAATTGCAGCCCATATTGGCTTAATATTGCTTCTGGATGGAATTGTAGACCAAAAACAGGGTATTGACGATGTGAAATTGCCATAATTGTATTATTTGCCCATGCATCGATAGTCAAACATTCTGGAAGGCTGTCATTTTCTACTGCTAAGGAATGATAGCGGGTTGCCTTAAAGTGGTTCGGAATATTTTTAAAAATTCCTTGTTGGTTATGTACTATAGCAGATGTTTTTCCATGCATTATTTCTGGGGCGGGTGTTATGCGGCCACCAAAAACCTGAGCAATACTTTGGTGCCCAAGGCAAATACCTAATATAGGAATAGTTCGATAAAATGTCTGAATTGCCTCCATAGAAATGCCCGCATCATTGGGGGCTTTGGGACCTGGGGAGATAACTAAATGTGCCGGAGCAAGGTTTTTTATTTGGCTTATGCTAATTTGATCGTGAGTATAAACCAATACTTCCTGATTAAGGCATTGGAAATATTGTACCAGATTGTAGGTAAATGAGTCATAATTGTCGATAATGAGTAGCATATTAAATCAAAAGGTTAATCAATTAGTGTAGCTCGGGTGTAGAGTAGCGAAACCCATTTATGTGCCACAAGCTTCCCGGGTTACGGACACCCAGGCTAAAAAATATCTAGGCTATAAATTACCCGCACTGCAGTTTTATTACAAAGTAAATTCTTCGCCTAAATAAACTGCCCTGACTTGTTGATTGGCCAGTATAATCTCGGGGGTTCCTTCGCACAAGATTTTTCCTTGACTGACTATATAAGCTCGTTCACATATATCCAAGGTTTCTCTCACATTATGATCAGTGATTAAAATGCCAATACCTTTATTACACAAATGTTGAATGATTTTTTTTATATCAAGAACCGAAATAGGGTCGACTCCGGCAAAGGGTTCATCAAGAAGAATGAAGGATGGTTCTATAGCTAAGGCTCTCGCAATTTCAACACGGCGTCGCTCTCCACCAGATAATGCCATACCTAGGCTTTTTTCCAGATGTGTAATATGAAATTCTTGGAGCAGTAAATCCAGTTTTTCTTCACGAGCCTGATCATTTAAATCTGATCTAAGCTCCAAAATGGCCATGATGTTCTCTGCAACAGTAAGTTTACGGAAAACAGAAGCCTCTTGGGGGAGATAGCTGATACCTAAACGTGCTCTTTGATGCATCGCACTTGCTGTTATGTCTTGGTCAGCTAAGAGAATTTGTCCTTCATCGCAAGATTGCAAACCTACTATCATATAAAAGCAAGTTGTTTTCCCAGCACCATTAGGGCCTAGCAGGCCGACGCATTCACCTTTTTTTATGTGGATGCTGATGCCATTAACTACCGTTCGCGATTTAAATGATTTTTTTAGATTTCGCGCTTCAAGGATGCTCATGATGATTTCTTTTCTGGATAATAAATAATAGTGATTCTTTGACTTTCATTACCTTGAGACAGAACATGTTGTTTTTCAGTATCATAACTTATTTTTGCAGCAGAAAAAGAGTTTTCTCCTTGCTCTACGCGAGCATTTCCTATTAACTCAATTAAATGACGTAATGGATAATAACGAATAGTGTCTGCATAAGCATGTACTGGTGGTTTGTTAGGGTCTGTTATGGTCCAATAGTGCGCCTGTTTCCCAGTTACTCCATTAGCTATAGCAAGAACGAGTTGATTTTTTTCATTGCCTAGAGTCACTGCTTTTTCGGCCTGCAAATTGGTTGTTCCTTGTACTAATTCAACATTACCAGTATAAGTTCCTTTATGTTCTTGTTGACTTAGATTAGCCGAATTGGCCATGACATGCATGACTTTTTCTTTATCCTCTGCCAGAGCATACACAACAGAAGAGGTGAGCATGAAAAGAAAGATCAAACTGTAGTTAACCATTTGCTGGAACATAACTTCCTCTTGCTTGGTGGAGTAATTCTACTCTTTTTTCATCAAGGTATGCATTCATTCCAGTCGATTGAATGATGTTTCCTGGCTGCTCATAGGTCACGAGCATATCAGAGCTGGCTTTCTTTTCTTTAGGAAAATAGGTTACTTCTTCTGTTTTTAAAGTACTTTCTTGAGATTTATTTCCTGTTTGTTGACGCACTATGACATTGCCTGTAAAAGTGATTCGTTGACCACCTTCAAATGATTTCGCTTTTTTTGAGCTAATATCCCAAGGTGCTTGTTCTTCCTGGCTTACTATAATATGCGGATTTTCAAATAAATAAACATTACCTTTTTGAATATGTTGCATGGTTGGGGCCGAGAGGATGTTGGCCAGAGTTCCTTGTTGATTAAACTGACGTACGGTGACATTAAAAATAGTCATGTCTACTGAATTTGCTAAAGTTTCCCTATCTAGGCGAATCATGGTTGTTGAATGGCCATAATACCATCCCGAACATGCTAGGATAACCAAGGTAAAAAAAAGCCACATGAGTTGTTTTGCTGCATTCATTATTTTAGATAACCTGCTATAGCAAAATCCATTTTATTTTGTGCATTCAGAATAAGGTCGCATAACTCACGTACAGCTCCACGACCGCCCGGTAGAGTTGTCTGCCACATGGCAATTTCTTTAATTTGATGTACTGCATTGGCAACTGCGACACTCAGACCGACTTGTCGCATAATTGGTGCATCAGGAAGATCGTCGCCAATATAGGCAAAATGCTCATCTTGAAGATTTAATTTATTTTTTAGTTGCTTGTATGTATCTTGCTTATCTAATTGATCTTTATAATAATGAACAATGCCTAATTGCTGCATCCGATGATCGACTACTGCATTGCGTGAACCGGTAATAACAGCGACTTCGATTCCTGCTGTCATGAGCAATTTTAAGCCTACTCCATCTTGAATGTGGAACGTTTTTAGTTCATTAAAGTGATTATCAATATATAGAAGGCCATCAGTTAGCACTCCATCCATATCACAGATTAAGCATTTAATGTTTTTGGCTCGTTCAATTAATTGATTCATTTAAAAAACACCTGCTTTTAATAAATCATGGAGATGAAGCACGGCTGTAGGTCGTTTCTCTTCATCAACGACAATTAATGCAGTGATAGTGTGTTTTTGCATAATTGTCAAAGCTTCTGCGGCAAGCATTCCTTTAGGAATTGTGCGTGCATTACGCGTCATGACTTCTTTAATTGGTGTGGTATTAATGTCATATTGGCGGGTTAAAGTTCGTCGCACATCTCCGTCGGTATAGACTCCAGTCAGATAACCTTTATGGTCAATGACACAGGTCATACCCAATTTTTTGTCTGTTACCTCAATCAAGGCCTCACTTACAGTCGCATTTTCATGAACGAGTGGCAATTGATCTCCATGGTGGCAAAGTTCATCAATGCGCAATAAAAGTCGTTTACCTAGAGAGCCTCCGGGGTGTGATAATGCAAAGTCTTCTTCACTAAACCCTCTGGCTTGTAAAAGCGCAATCGCTAGTGCATCGCCCATAACTAAAGCTACAGTGGTACTGGTTGTTGGCGCAAGACCAAGTGGGCATGCTTCCTGATGAATACTGACATCCAAATTCACATCCGCTGCTTTTGATAAAGTAGACTCAGAGTTTCCCGTCAGGGTAATGAGAGGCACTTCTAATCGTTTTAATAAAGGAAGCAGGGTTACTAGCTCTAATGTGTTGCCTGAGTGAGAAATCGCGATCACTGTATCTTGTCGGGTTATCATGCCGAGATCCCCATGGCTTGCTTCGCCTGGGTGCATGAAAAATGAAGGGCTGCCAGTGCTGGATAAGGTTGCCGCGATTTTGTTCGCAATATGACCGGATTTTCCCATGCCCGTTACTACAATCCGTCCCTTACAGGCAAGCAATAGTTCGCATGCTTTTTCAAATCGGCTATCAATTCTTTGTGATAGTTCAAAGACAGCTTGTGCTTCGGTTTCAATAACGGCGAGTCCAAGTGTACAAAAATTCATAGGATAATTGATGTTTTTTTGTTTATTTTTCATTCTAACAAAAAAACATTTGAATATATAGGATTAAATACTTCAATTTTGCAATCCAGTTTCAGCACCTCAATATGTACTAACATCCTATTTTTGCCTATTCTTTTTCCTCTCAGTAAACTTTTTAAAGATTCGCAATAAAATCTGGCGCTTACTTGCCTTTAAAAATCCTCTTCAGTGAAAAATCAAGTCGTCTAAAACCTAGCATTTTGAAGTATCTTGGGTATACTTCTACTTTTGGCTATAACCGGAAAAATGAGAATGCCTGAAAATTGGGTCGAAATCAAAAATTTAATCTTCACTCGTGAGAGTCGTTGCATTTTCAATAATGTTGATATGGTGGTTAAGCGAGGAAAAATTACTGCAATTATGGGGCCTAGTGGTTCTGGAAAAACAACTTTATTAAAGCTAATTGGTGCTCAATTAAAACCAGACGGCGGTTTGATTCATGTCAATGGCCAAAATATACATCAATTGCCGCGCAAGGCTTTGTATGATGCACGACGTAATATGGGTTTACTTTTTCAAAGCTCAGCTTTATTTACCCATCTTTCGGTATTTGATAATGTGGCCTTTCCTTTGCGAGAGCACACGTTATTAAATGAGTCCATGTTACGTGACATCGTATTGATGAAATTGGAGGCTGTGGGATTGCGGGGGGCTGCAAATCTGATGCCTGATCAATTGTCAGGCGGAATGGCTCGTCGGGTAGCCTTGGCTCGTACTATCGCTTTGGACCCAGAGCTTATGATGTACGATGAGCCATTTACTGGGCAGGATCCGATTTCTCTGGGGGTTTTAGTCCGTTTAATCAAACGCTTAAATGAATTGTTGCATACAACAACAATTATTGTTTCGCATGATGTTGAAGAAACCTGTTCTATAGCAGATTATATTTACCTTATTTCTGGTGGAAAAATCATAGGCCAAGGAACTCCAGAAGAGCTAATTCAATCATCTGAACCTCAAATTAAACAATTTATGCATGGTGAAGCTGATGGGGTTGTTCCTTTTCATTATCCTGCCAGATCGTACATAGAGGAGCTATTAGATGCTTGAGTTCATCACGCGTGCCGGTAATCGTGGTTCACGGATTTTGCAAGACTTAGGAAGTTCTGGCCTATTCTTGTTTTTGATGCTGTTCAGACGACCTGGCATTTCAAGGCTTTGGCCTTTGCTGCGCTATCAAATCTACTTTGTTGGGGTTTTGTCGTGTTTAATTATTGTAGTGTCCGCATTATTTATTGGTATGGTTGTTGGTTTACAAGGTTATAATACGCTGCAGAAATTTGGTGCTTCAAGCCAACTAGGCCAATTATTGGCCTTAAGTATCTCAAGAGAGCTTGGACCAGTAATCAGTGCTTTATTGTTTGCTGGACGTGCGGGGTCTGCTTTAACTGCTGAAATTGGTTTAATGAAAGCAACAGAACAATTATCCAGCATGGATATGATGGGTGTTGACCCTTTAGGCAGGGTTATTTATCCTCGTTTTATAGCAGGTTTTATTACCTTACCACTTTTGGCATTAATCTTTTCAGCTGTAGCGATTTTTGGTGGTTATTTTATAGGTGTGCACTGGTTGGGCGTAGATGCGGGAAGTTTTTGGTCCAACATGCAGGCGGCAGTGGATTTCCGAATTGACGTACTCAGTGGTATCATTAAAAGTTTAGTTTTTGCTTTTGTTGTAACCTGGATTTCTGTATTCCAGGGTTTTGAGTGTGTTCCTACTGCAGAAGGTATTAGTCAAGCGACGACTAAAACAGTAGTTTATTCATCGCTTGCTGTATTAGGGCTTGATTTTTTGTTGACCGCAATGATGATTGGAGATTGGTAAATGAGTAAGCAACGTTATGTAGATTTTAGTGTTGGGCTATTTATGTTGCTTGGTATATTGGCTTTATTGGTCATGACAATGAAAGTGAGTAATCTTTCTAGTTTTATGTCTCATGACAATTATGATGTAACGGCTGATTTTACTGATATTGGTGGTCTAAAAGTACGCGCACCTGTTACTGTAGCAGGGGTTAAAATTGGAGAGGTAACTCATATTGAGTTGCAGCCCGGGGAGCTTAATGCCAAGGTCACTATGCGTTTACGAAGTGATAAGAAAATACCTTACGATGATGCATCTGCACGAATTTTGACGGAGGGTTTGCTTGGTTCCAATTACATTAGTATTGTTCCAGGTTTCGAGGATGAAGAGGACAAAGACCATCCTTATTTGAAAAATGGCGATGTGATTGGAAAAACTCAAGAAGCAATTATTCTTGAAAATTTAATTGGTCAACTACTATTTAACATTAAAAAATAAGGTCAAAGACATGAGAATAATAAAAACAATTTTATTAGTTGTCAGTGTGATTTTATCCCCTGTAATGAATGCACAAAACTCTCCTATACCTATGCTGGAGCAAACTGCTAATAACATCATCGCTACTCTTAAAGAAAATAAATCCAGTTTGAAAAATAATCCTAATATCATTTATAAGGCTGTAGAAACAAACTTACTCCCTATAGTTGACGTTGCAGGTATGTCACGTTCAGTACTGGGAAGACAAGCATGGAGTAAGGCAACAAATACGCAGCGAGCGCAATTTTCAAAAGCGTTTACTCGATTGGTTATTCGTACTTATTCTAGTCCATTAGCACAATACTCCGATGAAAGCGTACAATTTCTACCTTTAAGAGGCTCATTGGACTCTCGTTTTTTACGGGTTAACAGTATTATTATTCGTGCTGAAGGTCAAAACATCCCATTGTCTTATAGCCTTGTTGCTAAAAATGGCCAGTGGAAGATTTATGATATTAGTGTTGAAGGGGTAAGTTTGCTGCAAAGTTTCCGTTCACAGTTCGCGGCGGCATTACAAAATTCCAGTATTGATGAAGTCATCAAGTTAATGGAAAAAAAGCAACTTAAAAGGGCTGCATAATTGTGAGTACAGTTTATTTTAAGCCTGGTAGTGATCTTTCATTTAAGTCTGTTGTTGCAGTTCGAGCAAAACTCTATCAAGCTTTGATGGAAGATAAAAGTGGCAAGTTTGGTTTGGATCTTAGTGATGTGAGGCACTGTGATAGTGCTGGTCTAGCATTACTTATCGAGGCCAGGAAATTATGTAAAAAAAATAACAAGATTTTTGAAATTATTGGAGTTCCAGCTGATACCCAATCCTTAGCAGAGTTTTGTGGTGTGAGGGGGATTTTGGAGGCCGTATAATTTTTTGATTACTCAGTGAGAACGATCCAAATTTTTTGGAGAACGGTTACTTTTTAGAGTGATGAAATTTAGCCTGGGTGAAGGTGTGAACCGTAGCCCGGGTTTTTGTTTTTTTATTTGGATGACAGAACGTGGAGAGGCCTGTGCTTTGCCTAGATAAATTTGTTACCAAAAGTTGTATTTATTTCAATTTGTGAGCTAATTTTAATGATAAGTAATGAAGAAATAGAACAAAAATTTAAAGCCATCGATGATGTTTCTTACATCAAAGTGGAGGGGGATGGTTATCAATATCAGATAACTGTTGTAAGTGACGTCTTTTTAAATAAATCCAAGGTAGCCAGACAGCAGTGGGTCTATGCACAGCTGAGCGAATTAATTACCTCTGGCAAACTACACGCTGTGAGCATGAAGACGTGGACCAAAGAAGAATGGGGAACGCAACATGGATAAATTATTAATTAATGGTGGTAAAGCACTGAATGGGGAGGTAGTTATTTCCGGCGCAAAAAACGCAGCCTTACCTATTATGGCGGCAAGTTTACTTGCACGAGATCATGTGACCATTTCCAACGTCCCTCATCTCAAAGACATAACGACTATGATGGAATTGTTAGGTCAATTAGGTGCTCATTTAATCGTTGATGAAAAAATGAATGTCCAGGTTGATGCCAGTCAAGTGAATGAGTTTGTTGCTCCCTATGATTTAGTTAAAACAATGCGTGCTTCAATTTTAGTATTGGGCCCTTTGCTTGCTCGATTTGGTAAGGCGGATGTATCTTTACCAGGGGGATGTGCTATTGGGACAAGACCTGTTGATTTGCATTTAAAGGCATTGAAAACCATGGGGGCTGATATCACAGTAAAAAATGGTTATATCAATGCGCGTTGCAGACGTGGCCGTTTGCAAGGTAAGCGTTTAATGTTTGATACAGTTACAGTGACTGGTACTGAAAACGTACTCATGGCAGCAACCCTTGCTGAGGGTACAACAGTTATTAAAAATGCGGCTCGTGAACCTGAAGTAGTTGATTTGGCTAATTTTTTAATTCAAATGGGCGCAAAAATTTCTGGGGCTGGAACGTCAATAATTGAGGTTGAAGGTGTTGAGTCGCTTTCTGGTGGTACTTATTCTGTAATGTCCGACCGAATTGAAGCCGGTACTTATTTAGCAGCGGGTGCTCTAACTCGAGGACATGTTACTGTGAAACGAGTACGTCCCGATACTTTATTATCGCAACTGTGTAAGTTTGAAGAGGCTGGCGCTGAGTTAACGATAGGAGAAGATTGGGTTAGTCTTAATATGCACAATCAACGTCCTCAGGCAGTAAATATTTCTACTGCACCTTATCCTGCGTTTGCAACAGATATGCAGGCTCAATTCATGGCTATGAATTCCGTAGCAGTTGGTTCCTCGACTATAGTTGAAACGATATTTGAAAATCGTTTTATGCATGTACAGGAGCTACAACGTATGGGGGCTCAGATCCAACTCAATGGAAACACAGCGATCATTAATGGTGTAGAAAAATTAACCGGTGCACCAGTAATGGCAACTGACTTACGTGCTTCAGCCAGCTTGATCTTAGCTGGATTAGTTGCAGAAGGGGAAACTTCAGTTGAGCGTATTTATCACGTGGATAGAGGTTATGAGCGTATAGAAGAAAAATTATCTTTATTAGGCGCGGACATCAAACGAGTTTCTGACCGGTGATTACTAAAGAAGAACTGTCATTATACCTGCATCAATTGTTGGCGTGTGAACGATACAATGATTACGCGCCTAACGGAATGCAGGTTGAAGGAAAAGAACAGATTAAACGAATTTGCACTGCTGTAACCGCTTCTGAAGACGCAATTTCTCAGGCAATTGCCTGGAATGCAGATGCATTGTTGGTTCATCATGGTTATTTTTGGCGTGGCGAAGCGTCAACGATTGTAGGAATGAAACGCCAGCGGATTTATAAGCTGTTATGTAATGAGTTAAATTTATTTGCATACCATCTTCCTTTGGATTGCCATCCTGATCTGGGAAATAATGCTTGCTTAGCTAAATTATTTGAAGTCGACATGGTACATATGCACCGGGCAGGAAGTACTGACAGCATACTCTGGTCGGGAAAGTTAACTCAAGCCATGCAGCCAGCGCAATTTACTGAGTATTTGGCAAAAAAATTACAGCGTGATCCTTTGTTTATTGCCGGTAGTAAAAAGCCAATTACGCATATTGCATGGTGTAGTGGGGGAGCGCAGGATTTTATTGAGGATGCATACCGTTTAGGTGTCGATGCTTATATCAGTGGAGAGGTTTCTGAACGAACATATTATCAGGCAAAAGAATTAGGTATTCACTACTACTCTTGTGGACATCATGCAACAGAACGTTATGGCATTCAGGCTTTAGGTAATCATCTAGCCTCTCAATTTGAGTTAGCGCACTTATTTATTGATAGTGATAATCCTATTTAGCGAAACTAAAAAATTGTAGCCTGGGTTATGCTACGCGTCCCCAGGCTACAGCAACAGGAAGCTAATGTATGACGTGTAAAGGTTCTATATCACCCACAGTATACGTAGGTCCATGATCGCCTGGCTCAAAACTGTCAGGATTTTGGTTATCCAGAACTTCCAGTTGAATACTTACTCCGTCTAATGGAAAATCTTTCATTAAATCTCTGCCCATTGCAGGTGCAAGAATTTCCCAAAATACTTCCGCAGGAAACTCTTCAGAAGGTTCCATATATTTTAAAACAGCTGTGCGCAGCACCCTGTAATCAGGATACTGGTTAATTGATAGATTTTTCTTATAGGCATAACGCACATAAATGTTAACTGTTTGTCCTGATTGTCTACTCGTTTGGTATTTGGGAATAGTGAATTGAAAATAATTTTTTTCTATAAGACTTTCATTACTCACTGACGCCAATGAAGAGATAGGAAAAGAGAAAACTGCCACAGCTAATAAAATAATTTTAAACACATTTTTCATGAAATTCTCCAATAAAATAACGGACCAATGATGCAACAATCATCGGGATGAAGGGTTTGAGAACAAAGGTTAATTATTGGAAAATGATCGAGGTGGTTTATAGATACGCGCTGCGAATCCAGTACATAGAGAGAGAAGAAAAAGGAAAAAAGAAAATAAGCCCACAAGTGAATAAGTTTTTGATAAGATGTATGCTGTTGGTATTACATAGGTCTGACTAAAATTACAGCGAATAAAGCGGGTAAGGGGGCTTTTTTGTGGACACGGATTTTTAGATCCAACAGCTGTAGTGGTCACGGGGCTGAGGACATCGGTCTTGTTGCTTATTGTATAGGGGAATATTACAAGAAGCATTGAAAAAAATATCAAGAATACTTTCATGGCCATTATTTTATCAGATTAACTATTTTTATCAAAAAAAATCATTATTGAAAATGAGTGAAATGAAATGTGCTACATTTAATAAATCAATAGTGATTTACCCTCATGCAGCTCTTGTACCAGTAGGCATCATAAGCTAACATGATTTGATAATCGCTAAAGGATTGTTTTAATGATCAATTTCCGATACTTTATGTTTTTAGTTTTTTTATTTTGCTCTTTTTCGAGCCATTCAAATACAAATGGAAAGCACAATAAGGCTTTTCGAAATTTTTGGCATCCTACTTTTCTTGGAGAGCGTCTGGATTATTGCTCCATGGATGGTAAGGAATGCGGTAAAGTTGTCGCAGATCGTTATTGTCAAATGCTTGGCTATGAATACTCCAGTGATAATGAAATCGCCTATAACATAGGGTTAACACATTACTTATCAACTGGCGCGAGTTGTAAAGGTTGGCGTTGCAATGGCTTTATGACTATTGCGTGCGCCACGAGCTTATCACATACCCCGCCAAAACCTTATCATTATCGGGAAAAACGGTTTGCTGTTCCTCGTTTTAATGATTATCGTGTGGATTGGTGTTATGACCAAAAACAAGGTTGTGGTTCACGAGCAGCTAATTCTTTTTGCAGCCGCATGGGTTTTCTACAAGCCAAACATTTTGTGAAAGAAACTCAAGTTGGTGCTACGAGAACAATTGGTAGTCAGGAATTGTGTTTTGGTAATCAGTGCAATGCTTTTAAATTGATTGTGTGTTACCGATAGTTAATTAAGAAAATCTTTCCTTGCTTTATGAGTGAAAGAATGATGGTGCAAGTTTATAAAACTTAAGGATAAGTTTATGAGTATGAATGACAAGGTTTTTATCATCGATAATAATGAACATCGTAGTGACAAGCTGCACACGATACTTGATTTTATTGGTGAATCAACTGAAGTCAGTAAGTATGGTGAGTGGCAAATTGCTGATATAAATCCTGATGTGATTCTTCTTGGTGCAAGTGAGTCTATTCAAGAAACTATAAATGAACTGGATTTGTTGGTTAACCAATTTGTCAAAGTGCCGGTTATCGTTGTGGGACAAAAATTAAATAATACTCAATGCCTCTTGCGTAATGTGGTTGCCTGTCAGCCGTTCCCATTTACTTATGCACAAATTATGGAGTCTTTACACCAATGTCAAATTGCGAAAGAGGCGGTCAATTCTATTATTATTAGTAATCAAAAAAATCCTTTATTACGTAGTCTTGTGGGGAGTAGTGCAGGCATTCGTAATGTACGCAGGCTTATAGAACAAGTATCGGATACAGAGGCCAGTGTTTTAGTTTTAGGAGAGTCCGGAACAGGTAAAGAAGTGGTTGCTCGTAATATCCATGCTCTGTCATCAAGAGCCAGCAAGCCGTTCATTCCCATTAACTGCGGAGCTATTCCTGGAGAGCTGCTCGAAAGTGAATTATTTGGCCACGAAAAAGGCGCGTTTACTGGAGCGATTACTTCTCGACAAGGTCGATTTGAATTAGCAAATGGAGGTACTTTATTCCTTGATGAGATAGGTGATATGCCGTTACCTATGCAAGTAAAATTATTGCGAGTATTGCAAGAGCGCTGCTTTGAACGGGTGGGCTCCAATAAAAGTATCGAAGTGAATGTTAGAATTATTGCAGCGACTCATAGAAACTTAGAGGAAGCGATTAAAGAGGGGAAATTCAGAGAAGACTTATTTTATAGACTTAATGTATTCCCCATAGAAATGCCTCCTTTAAGAGAGCGTGCAGAGGATATTTCCTTATTATTTAACGAGCTGATTTCACGTATTGAAAGTGAAAACAGACCTAGTGTGCGTTTAATGCCAGATGCTATGGTTGCATTGAGTGAGTACAATTGGCCAGGTAATATCAGAGAATTGGCTAACTTAGTAGAGCGCTTAACTATTTTGTACCCTAAAGGAATTTTGAGCAAAGACGATTTACCGCAAAAAATTCGAGGTGAATATAAACCACCATATACTGAATCTGATACGTCAAGCTCTGAGCGAGAAGCTTTGTTAGATGCGATGAGTCAAGAACAGATTTCCAGTACAGAAGGTATTGATTTAAAAGAACACTTAGTGAAAACTGAGCTGGCTCTGATTAGTCAAGCATTAAATGAAGCCGATTGGGTGGTTGCTCATGCCGCAAGCTATCTGAATATGCGACGTACTACCTTGGTTGAAAAAATGCGCAAATATGGACTTACGCGCCCTGAACGGGTCTGAATTCAAACTACGCCCCTACAATAAATATATTATAATTATTATTATAAAATAATGGGGCGTGTGTTATGGCATATTCTAAAATGGGCAATATTCAGAGTGGTTTGCTTGATATCATTAATCTTTTACCCCATTAAATTGCAATGAATTTCAGACTTCTCTGGCTGCTCAATTAGCTTCTGTCGCCGCTCAGACTGAGCCAACAGCCGATGCAATTGCTGGCATTCTTCATTCAGTTCGAGAGCATCTTCTGATGACACCGGGGGAGATTTCAGATACAGGCGCTGAAGAGCCAAATAAAAAATATCAATTTATAAATACCCCCAATCCATCGTTGACCCAGAAAATTTTCCATCAGCTGATTGAGGTGGCAGCGAAGCAATTGGGCGCTGAACGGATGCATGAAGACAATGACCTAGTGATAAAACATATTTTGCCATTAAGCACATCAGCAAAAATTGAGGATATCTCGCCGGACGGCATTCAAGGACTTAAGGGGCGATTAGAACAAGACAAAACCGACATAGTACATCAAGCTGGTATTCGGTATCGTATGGCTTTGTTGCTTGGTAATGATGTTTACAAGAGCATTCCAGATGATGCGGATCATTATTGGGTGTTGCACTTATTTCAGGCTGATGACGATGGACGAGGAGTGACGAACAGAATTCAAAAAACTTTTGCAGGGGGGCCTCACTTATCGAGGTCAGCGTGGATATGGTAGTGGTTAATAGAAATCAGGGACATGAAAAATTCCTGAAAAGATGAACAGATAGAAATGCCCTTATAAGGCATCAGAATGAGATTGTAATATTTAGTAAAGACGTTCAATCGCAATGGTTTTTTCAGGCCAGAGAACAAGAAAATATGGCGGTGATCGCATTTCTTCGCAATTTGGATAAAATTGAAATTTACAAGGCAGGTGAAACAACATGTAATCTAAAAGACACACAAGAAAACGTCTTTAAAACACTTGCCTTGATGTCTGAGAGGACATCAAGGCCTGGCAATTAGCTTGTAATCATTTGAACAAAGGCGTCAATTTAAAAGATATAGGGGCCACACTTTCCCCTTAGAGTGACGCCATGATTGGACAGGGCTTGATTAATTGGAGTGTAAGATCACTGTGCTTATTCAAAGCACTCCTCATTGACGTGTTAAATTATAACAATTAAAGGAGATGGCACAGTTATTTAAACACTATCAACAGTTATTGTTTGGTCTCATCATTTTTTGATTTTTCATCGGCACTAGGTTCTGCAGTCGATATATTTTCTTCAACAGTTTTTTTGGGCTTGGCTTCTTTAACAGGCTCTTCATGAGTTTGCTCTGTTTTTTTTGCTTCTTCTGCTTCTTGTGCTCTATTTTCTTTATAGTTTTGGACGATTTCACCTACACTCTTTTTGATGTCAGTATATAACTTGCCTGTCATTGAAGCTAACTCTTTGAGATCAGGTAGTTTTGATTTAAAGTCACTCATCGCTCACTCCATATTGTAATCTAAATTAATTATATACCATTATCTCGAATTCGGCAGTTAATCCAGCATTTTGAATCTTAAAGATTTTTTACTATTCATTATGCTGAATTAACTGCCAATTTAGATTGGTTGGCTCTTTTAGCCCCATGGGTGCATCAATCTCATTGCTGGCTTAAGTAATTTATTAGTCAGCGATGCTTTGGGAGGAATAGTGAGTTTGAATGCTTTATAGGCAGCAATTTTTTCTATGAGATAGTCGTCACTTGTGCATAGCTTATCTACAAGCTTTAGATCAAAAGCATCTTTAGCTAACCAATGTTCTCCTGTAGACACTTCTTCAATATCTAATTGCTCCCGATTACTTGCCACATAATTTCTAAATGCAGCGTGTATTTTCTCTATATCATCTTGAGCTTTCTCTCTGCCTTTTTCAGTATTTTCGCCGAACAGGGTCAAGGTTCGTTTGAACTCTCCAGCGGTCAATAATTCTACATCAACATCGTGTTTTTTAAGCCAGCGATGAAAATTAGGTATTTGTGCTACTACACCAATAGAGCCAATAATTGCAAAAGGAGCAGCAATGATTTTATTGGCGACGCAGGCCATTAAATAACCTCCACTGGCAGCCATTTTATCAATGCTCACAGTTAAAGGAATATTTTTATCACGAATGCGTTGGAGCTGCGATGCAGCCAGCCCATAACTGTTGACTACTCCGCCAGGACTGTCCAAGCGAACTAACACTTCATCTCCAGGTTTAGCGGTGCAAAGAATAGCCGTTACTTCTTCTCTAAGCTGTTCCACCTGGGATGCTTTGATGTCGCCTTGAAAGTCGATCACATAAAGTGTGGGATGATCCTCTTTAGTTTTTTTATTTTTTTTCTTCTTGGGTGGTTTTTTGCCAAGAACTTCTTTGTTCATTATGGATATGATATGATCATAATGTTTGTTTAAAGAAGTGATTTCCAGTTTGGGCTTTGGTTTGCGACTTATAGAGAAAAAACCAGCAAATACTATGAGGAAAGCAATAACAACAGTTATTGCTTTTAAAAGAAACATACCATATTGACTTAAAAATTCCATTACAAAACAAACCTTTTAAAAAATAAAAATAAATTATGGCGATCAATAAGAGACTTCGCAAGAGCTGATTAAGTATTTAAATCGTCTGCCAAGAGTTTGAGGATAAATCAAATCACTTGTTTTGTTTTTTAGTTAGGGTACCATTTCTTATAAAAGTGTGGCCCGGTTATGCTATGCTTCATCCAGGTACTTAAATGCCCAGAAACTCAACCTACAGTGTATTATTGTCCTATGCTTGATGTGATTAACCTTCATTTTGATTATCAGGATCAGCCTTTACTCAATAAAGTAGCTTTTCATGTGCCAGCAGGGGGATTGCTGCATTTGCGGGGTAGAAATGGAGCAGGTAAGACAACTTTATTGAAGTTAATTGCCGGTTTATTTTATCCACATCAAGGGGAAGTTCAATTTTTGGGACAAAATATAACTAAAGATCGCCCAGCTTATCAGCGTCAAATGTGTTTTGTTGGACACAAAGCAGGGATTAATCCTAATTTAACGCTAAGAGAGAATTGTTATTTTGATCTTCATTATGCGCCCGCAACTGTAAATATAAACGACCGATTTGATAAAATAGAAGAGCTTGCTTCAATATTTAAACTGGAACATCATCTTGATGTTTCTTGTGGTTTATTATCTTCTGGGCAACGGAGACAAGCTGGGTTACTACGTTTATGGTTCTCTGACGCCAAATTATGGCTTCTTGATGAACCTTTAGTTGCTTTAGATAAACACGCTATCACGCAGGTTATGGATAAAATAGCGACTCATCGACAACAGGGAGGGGGGGTGTTATTGACATCTCACCAGCAATTACCACTAAGTTCCTCTGATTATGAGGAGTATTGTTTGTGAGTTCTTCTTTTTTACTATTTACCAAACAATTTAGGCGTGAGTTACTCATTCAGATGCGCCAGATCCGTTTTCTAGTAAACGCATGCTTGTTTTTCTTAATTTTTCTTTTTATGTTCCCACTGACTATTAAGCCGGAAGTCGTATTGCTTAGGACTATTGCTCCTGGTTTAGTGTGGATGGGGATCATGTTGTCTTTGTTGCTTTCAGCAGAACGTTTATTTCAACAAGATTATGAGCATGGTGTCATTGAGCAATGGATCGTTTCAGGGCAGTCTTTACCTTTACTTGTTGCGGCGAAAGTAATCGCCCATTGGTTATTTAACTTACTGCCTTTGCTCGTTTTATGCCCATTGGTTTCCTTGCTTTTTTCATTAAATGCTTGGGAAACTGGTGTACTTGCATTGACCATTATTTGTGGCACGCCTTCTTTATTATTTCTTTGTGCTCTGGCTGCAGCATTTAGTGTGGGAATCAACCAAAAAGGTCTTTTGATGGCTTTAATTTTGTTACCGCTAACGCTCCCTATACTTATTTTTGGCAGCGGAACAGTACATATTGCCATGCAAGGTTTACCAATTAGTGCTTATTTGTCCTTATTATCTGCCATGTCAGTCGTTGCTATGGGATTTTTACCTTATGCAATCGCCGGTATAATACGTATCAGCCATGTTGAATAAATTAGAGATGAGTTTATTGTAGCCTGGACTCCGCTACGCTGCACCCTGGCTACTTTATTTTATAACAAATTTTGCGAATGAGTGGATGCGTGTTAAAATCCGCTTTTTTTGATTTCAATTATTCCTATGTGGAAATTATTATATCAACTGGCATCGCCTAAGTTTTTTTATAATTTCGCTGGACGCCTGACTCCCAGTTTGTCTGTAGGTGCTTTAGTGGCATTAGTTGTTGGTATTATTTGGGGGTTGGCATTTACTCCGCCCGATTATCAACAAGGTGACGCATTTCGTATTATCTATGTGCATGTTCCCAGTGCATTTTTGTCTATGATGCTTTATGCCTGGATGGGTTTTTTAGCAGTATTGCTTTTAGTTTGGCGTATTAAAATAGCCGGTCTTTTAATCAGTATTATTGCTCAAATTGGCCTTAGTATGGCCTTTCTTGCTTTAGTCACCGGAAGTATTTGGGGTAAACCTATGTGGGGCGCATGGTGGGTTTGGGATGCTCGCCTGACTTCTGAATTAATTCTTTTATTGCTGTATGCCGCAATTTTGGCAACACACTATGCTGTAAAAAACAAAGAAGATGGAGATAAAATTATTGCCATCTTAACCTTAGTAGGAATTATTGACTTACCCATTATTCATTATTCGGTATATTGGTGGAATACCTTGCATCAAGGGTCTACTTTATCAGTTTTTGCCAAGCCGAAGATTGATGGCAGCATGTTGTATCCTTTGTTGCTCACTCTAACTGGATTTTTCTTGTACAGTTTGTGGATTATTTTAGAGAAAGCGCGCCAAGAATTATTGCTTAGAGAAAAGAGACAATCATGGGTTAAGATTCAATTTGAAGGGGAACTTAAATGAATCAATTCTTAGAATGGTTAGCAATGGGAGGATACTCTATCTACGTTTGGCCGGCTTATGGTTTGGTTTGTGTTGTTTTGGTCATGAATATGTTAGGTATGAAATGGAAAGGGAAACAGACACGCCAAAAATTACAACAATGGTTTAAGCGATAGAAAATGACTCCAGCCCGCAAACGTAAGATAACATTTTTAGTATTCACCATGTCTATTGTATCTATAGCTGCAGCACTGGTTTTATATGCGCTTCGACAAAATATCAGTTTATTTTATACTCCGAGTCAGGCTGTAACAGGCGAAGCGCCACAACAGCATACTATTCGAATAGGGGGTATGGTAGAGAAGGGCTCCATTCTTCGTTCGAAAAAAGGCTTGAATGTAGAATTTAAGATAACTGATTATAATCAAACAATTAGCGTGACTTATACTGGTATTCTTCCCGATTTATTTAGGGATGAACAAGGTGTGGTTGCTGAAGGGCAACTGATAGATGGTCAACATTTTCGCGCCTCACAAGTATTGGCGAAACATGATGCGAATTATATGCCGCCGGAAGTGAAAGCCGCTTTAGCCCAAAAGGTACGCTCATGATCGCAGAATTAGGACTTTTTTCTTTGGTTTTGGCTTTACTCTCCTCCATTATGCTTGCATTAATTCCACTAGCGGGCTTGCAATTAAAACGTGTGCATTGGATGAGTGCTGCCAGTACTTATGTGGTTTGTCAGTTTTTCTTTATTGCTTTGTCCTATCTTTTTCTGACGCTTTGTTTTTTAAAGAATGATTTTTCGGTAATTTATGTGCTGAAAAACTCCAGTATTTCTTTGCCCTGGTTTTACAAGCTCTGCGCGGTTTGGGGTGGCCATGAAGGCTCCATGTTGTTATGGGTTGCCATCCTTAGTTTTTGGACTTTGCTTGTGGCTTTTTGTAGTTCTGGTTTAGATAGAGAAATGCGTACACGAGTTTTAGTGGTTCTCGGCTGGTTAAGCATTGGATTTATCCTGTTTTTGCTGACTACATCTAATCCTTTTTTGCGCCAATTTCACGTTTTGGATACCCAAGGACGTGATTTGAATCCTTTATTGCAAGATCCTGGCTTTTTATTCCATCCACCTATGTTGTATATGGGCTATGTAGGTTTCTCCGTTGCTTTTGCTTTCGCTATTGCAGCGCTTTGGGCTGGTAAGGTAGAAGCCAGTTGGTCCAAGTGGACTAGACCTTGGACATTAGCTGCTTGGTGTTGTTTAACTGCAGGGATAACTTTAGGAAGCTGGTGGGCTTATCGTGAGTTAGGCTGGGGAGGATGGTGGTTTTGGGATCCGGTAGAAAATGCTTCCTTTATGCCTTGGTTGGTAGGAACTGCGTTATTGCACTCTTTAGCCGTAACTGAGCAGCGCCAACAATTTAAAGCTTGGACTATGTTGCTTGCCATTGCTGCATTTTCTTTAAGTTTAATTGGTACTTTTCTTGTACGCTCCGGTGTTTTAACTTCAGTTCATGCATTTGCTGTAGATCCTCAGCGCGGTTTATATATTTTAGGATTCTTATTGTTGGTGATTGGCGGTTCTTTATTATTATTTCTTTTTAGAGCGCAGACTTTACACTCAGGTGGCAATCCTAGCCCTGTCTCTAGAGAAAGTGCTTTATTATTAAACAACGTTTTTTTAGTGGTAATTATGCTCACTGTATTAATGGGAACGGTATACCCGTTACTTGTTGAAGGTTTGGGACTAGGTAAGTTGTCAGTAGGAGCGCCTTATTTTAATTCTGTATTTGTTCCCTTAATGATTCCATTATTGTTATTGATGGGAGTTGGCGTTCATCTAAAATGGAATAGTGATCAGTGGCGTAGTGTTTTAAAAAAACTGTGGAAGGTCGCTTTGCTTAGCGTGTTAATTCCGCTGCTTTTATTCATTGTCACTACTAGGGAATTTAATGGATCAGCCTTTATGGGACTAATTCTGGCGTTCTGGGTGATTTTAAGTACCACTAAAGCAGCTTACAAGCGTATTTATGATCGTGGTTTATCCGAAGTAGGACAAGCTTATTGGGGAATGATTCTGGCGCATCTGGGGGTAGCAACTACGGTAATTGGTATTGTCGTTTCTACTGCTTATGGTGTGCAGGATGATGTACAAATGGAACCCGGAAAAACAGTAACTTTGCATGATTATTCGATAGAGTTTATGTATCAGGAGCCCCTATCTGGACCGAACTATAAAGGAACCAAAGCACAGTTTAAAATAAGTCATAAAGGAAAAACGAAGCTGATTTATCCTGAAAAAAGGCTGTATACGATAGGTCAAATGGCTATGACTGAATCAGCAATTGATGTAACACCTTTTAGAGATATTTATGTTGCTTTGGGTGAGCCATTAACTGATGATTCCTGGTCAGTAAGATTATACTATAAACCATTAATTCGCTGGATTTGGACTGGTGGATTTATGATTTTAGCAGGTGGTTTTTTTGCGCTAACAGATAGACGATATTATCAAAAAAGGGCAATCGTAGTTGGTGCCCAGGAGTTGGAGGCATGAGAAAAGTAGGATGGAAGATTGTTCCTATTACCCTTTTTTTGCTGCTTTGTGTTTTCCTTTGGCGGGGCTTGTCTTTAAACCCGCATGAGTTACCTTCGGTACAATTAGGTAAGTCGTTACCACAATTTAGTTTACCCCAATTGCACAATCCGAATTCTGTTTTTAGTTCCAACCAATTACGGAACCAAGTTATTTTGTTAAATGTTTGGGCTAGTTGGTGTGCCGCTTGTGTTGACGAACAGGTTTTGATGTTGCAACTGGCGCGTGAAGGAGTGCCAATTTATGGGTTAAATTATAAAGACAAACCTGTCAATGCACTCCGATGGTTAGAGCAGTGGGGAAATCCTTATAAGCTCGTGATTCAAGATCAGGATGGGAAAGTTGCTATCGATTTGGGTGTTTATGGAGCACCAGAAACGTTTGTGATTGATAAGCATGGAATCATTCGTTATCGACATGTTGGCATTATGACTCAGGACGTTTGGTTAAAAGAGATTTCACCCTTAATAAAGCGTTTGGAGCAGACTTAGTGGTTAGAGTATATTCCATACTTTTAGGTTTTTTGATGTTTCTATGTTCATCTGTATGGGCGAACAGTACTTATCCTTTGGATTCAGTGCAAAAAGAAGCTCAGTTTCAACACCTTCTCAAAGACTTACGTTGCTTGGTTTGTCAAAATCAAGATTTGGCAGACTCTAATGCTGAATTAGCAAAAGACTTGCGTGCCCAAGTTTATCAAATGGTAAAAGATGGGAAGAGCGATACGGAAATTAGTGATTATCTGACTGCACGATATGGGGATTTTATCCTGTTTAATCCACCTGTTAAGGCAGTAACTTTTTTATTGTGGTTTGGACCCATTTTATTTTTATTATTCGGTTTTGTTATTTTCTGGCGGACTTGTTTTGCCGTTCGTAAAAAGAAACTTAGTGAATAAATCCTGAAAGGAAAACTCTTGTGTGCCACAGTAGATTATTTTTAAATGAAGTGAGTTCCTTATGAGTGAGTGGTGGTTGTTGGGATTATTATCAGGGCTTGCTGGACTAGCCTGTATTTTTATGGTGTACCCATTCAAACGTCGTTTTATTACTAGCTTGTTCGTGGTTCCCGTTGTTTTTTTGATGGCATTTACCGGATATTTTTATTGGGGTAGTTTTGGCGGATGGCAGGAGTATATCCACCACCTGCAAACACAAGAACAAGCTAAAAAAATGTTGGAATCCGTTAAAAGCCCTCAAGAGTTAATCGATAAATTAAAGGCAAAATTGGATGACAGCCCCAAAAGCGCTAAAGGCTGGTACCTCTTAGGGCGTTTGTACAGTAGCCAAAATGACAAACAAAACGCCGTGATTGCTTTTGCAAAGGCCTATCATTTTAAGCCAGGTGATGAACAATATGCAGTCAATTACGCGCACAGTTTGTGGGTAATGAATAATCAGCAATTTACGACACAGATTACCGAGATATTTAATCGATTATTAAAAAATAATCCCAACCAACCCGACGCACTCGCGATGCTTGCAATGAATGCTTTTGTTAGTCATGCATATGAAGATGCTATAGATTATTGGCAACGGTTATTAAAATTAGCGCCAGAGCAATCCGATGAGGCTCAAGCAATTCGTAAGGCAATTGCTAAGGCTGAGGAGCGCATTAAGTTAAGAGCTAAAAATCTGGATTGATTTATAGCCAATGTTGTATTGATTTATTAAGTTAGTAGATTTTAAGTTTGCAAGCGATACGAAACAATATCTATTTGTTAATGCAATTAATTTTAAATCTGCTAGTCTATAAATAGGCATCAGAATTTTAAGGAGAAAATGATGTATAAGAGGGTATTGTTTGCTACTGACTTTGACGAGGTTGGTATTATAGCAGCGCATAAGGCAAAAAAAATTGCTGATGAGAATGGTGCTGACTTGATATTAGTTCATGTCGTAGAACCCATTCCTGCTTATGCTTATCCTGGTTTTGCTGGGTTTGCTGAGGTTGAATTATCCATTCGTGAGCAAGCTGAAAAAGAGCTCAATGATTTGGGTAAAAAATTAGGGGTAGACGCAAAACATCGATTCATTGAATTTGGCTCCACTAAAAATGAAATTTTAAGAGTCGCTCAAGAGCGACAAATCGATTTAATTGTTACAGGAAGTCATGGAAAACATGGTCTTTCATTATTGCTAGGATCAACTGCAAACTCCATTTTACATGGCGCTCAATGTGATGTTTTAATTGTCCGTTCTATTCCGCCAGAGAAGCATGCGTAAAGAATAATTATAAAATAAAAAGAATGTAACCTGGGTGTAGCGTAGCGTAACCCGGGTTGTACTTCTTTATTCCTTGGTTTCGCTACTCGAATATCAGGTTTGAATCTCTCTTAATATTTCTCAATAGCATAGAAAACAAGTATACTATCAGATTTCACGTGACACGATTGAACTACATATGAAATTGTTGCGCGGCATTCAACACGTTTCTGCTTTTGATAAAGGCGTGGTAGCTACTATTGGTAATTTTGATGGAGTACATTTAGGCCATCAAAATCTTCTTAAGACTTTAAGAAATAAAGCAAATCACTTAAAGTTGCCATTAGTCCTTATTTTATTTGAGCCTCAGCCCAGAGAGTATTTTCAACAGGAGAAAGCACCTGCCAGACTCTCAAGTTTAAGAGAAAAATTAGATGTTCTACGTACGTGTCAGATTGATTATGTATACTGTATTAAGTTTGATAATGCATTAGCACAAACATCAGCAGCTGATTTTGTCCGCACTTATTTATTTTCTATATTAAATGTGAACTATCTTTTGGTCGGTGAGGATTTTCGTTTTGGTAAAAACAGGGAAGGGGATGTACGTTTGTTGATGGAGTTGAGCGCAGAACATGCCTGTGATGTGAGTATTTATTCAAATTTTTGTATGAATGAAGATCGAATTAGCTCAACACGAATTAGAATGGCCTTGCAGCATGGTGATCTGAATACTGCCGCAAAATACTTAGGCAGACTTTATAGTATTTGTGGACGTGTATTACATGGGGATGGTCGAGGACGTCAGTGGGGGATTCCAACGGCAAATCTCGCTCTTCATCGTACCGCACTTCCTATACAGGGCGTGTTTGTAGTGCAAGTTCGAATCGTATCCCAAATAGTGTATGGTGTCGCTAATGTTGGTCGTCGCCCTACAGTGGATGGAAGTAAGAATGTTTTAGAAGTGCATCTATTTGATTTTGAACGGTCAATTTATGGCGAATTATTGCAGGTGTTTTTCTTGCACAAATTGCGCGATGAAGTTAAATTTACTTCAGTGGATGCTTTAATTGCGCAGATTTATGATGATATTGCAGCAGCAAAGGAATTCCTTAGGAATTATAATGAACTACCTCAATATCAAAATCTGGGTGTGGATTTGAATGCAGATTGAATGAAAAATATTTTGGATTGGCCGGGGCGTGCTGTTTAAAATCTTTTTCATTCAAGATGCATTAAATGTGATTATTCCCTGATCCGAGGTGAGTAATCACCCAAGTTTAACGATTTGCAGAGTGAACCTTATGGCAGAATATAAAGATACATTAAATCTTCCCAATACCTCATTTCCGATGAAGGCAAGTTTGGCTACTCGAGAGCCGGAGGTTTTGGCCAATTGGCAGGCTAAAAAGGTATATGAAAAAATTCGTAGTGCGCGTGCTGGAAGTAAGCGCTTCATTTTGCATGATGGTCCTCCTTATGCGAATGGCCATTTGCATTGCGGACATGCGCTAAATAAAATTCTTAAAGATATTATTGTTAAATCTAAATCATTCAGCGGATATGACGCCCCCTTTGTCCCTGGTTGGGATTGTCATGGATTACCTATTGAACTCAATGTAGAGAAAAAGATAGGACGTGTTGGTGATAAAGTAACTGCGAAAGTATTTCGTGCCAAATGTCGCGAGTATGCTGCCGGCCAAATCGATATCCAGCGCGATGAGTTTCAAAGACTTGGTGTGTTTGGCGATTGGTATAATCCCTATGTCACTATGGATTTTCGTTATGAAGCCAATATTGTGCGTGCACTCGGTCTAATGATCAAAAATGGTCATTTGCAACAAGGTTTTAAACCCGTACATTGGTGTATTGATTGTGGTTCAGCTTTAGCTGAGGCAGAGGTTGACTACGATGAGAAAACCTCACCATCAATAGATGTTGCTTTTTTTGCAGTAAAACCTGAAGAGTTTATTGGTTTATTTCCTATAAATGCAGAAATAAAACCGCTTAGCCTGCCTATTTGGACGACTACACCATGGACCTTACCTGCCAATGAAGCGGTATGCTTGCATCCAGCAGTTGATTATTCTTTGGTTGATACTGGTGATTCTTATTTAATACTTGCCACTGATTTGGTGGAGTCTGCGATGGCTCGCTATGGGATGAGTCACTACACAATTCGTGGGTCAGCAAAAGGAAAGGTTTTTGAACATTTGAAGTTAAAACATCCTTTTTACAATCGAGTTGTACCTGTGATCTTAGGGGAGCATGTCACTACCGAATCAGGTACTGGAAGTGTACATACTGCACCTGCTCATGGCCCAGATGATTATTTAGTAGGACAAACTTATAATTTACCGCTAATTAATCCAGTTAAAGGAAATGGTTGTTTTGCTGATGATGTAGAATTATTTGCTGGGCTTTCTGTATTAAAGTCGAATGACACGATTTTGGGCGTTTTAGCTGAGAAAGGTGTGCTTTTGGCTAAAGAGAATATCAGACACAGTTATCCTCATTGTTGGCGGCATAAATCACCAATGATTTTCTTAGCTACGCCTCAATGGTTTATCTCTATGGATAAAAGCCAGCTAAGAGAACATATTGTTAGCGAAATTGATAAAGTTACATGGGTTCCTGATTGGGGGAAGGCCCGTATCAGTAATATGGTTGAAAATAGACCTGACTGGTGTATATCAAGGCAAAGAGCTTGGGGTACTCCCATGCCTTTATTTGTCCATAACACGACACGTGAATTACATCCTAAGACACTAGAGCTCATTGAGCAAATTGCTTTACTGATTGAGAAATCGGGTATTGATGCATGGTTCGAACTGGACGCAAGTGAGTTACTTGGGGATGATGCGGCGTTTTATGACAAAATTAATGACACTATGGATGTGTGGTTTGATTCTGGTGTCACCCATTTTTGTGTTTTACAACAAAATGATACGTTAGCTTTCCCCGCAGATATTTACTTTGAGGGTTCCGACCAGCATCGTGGCTGGTTTAACTCGTCACTCACTACTTCAGTGGCTATGTATGGTGTTGCTCCTTATAAAACCGTGTTGACCCATGGTTATACTGTGGATGCTGAGGGTAAAAAACTTTCAAAATCCAAAGGAAACTATGTGGCATTAGATCAACTGGTCAATCAGTATGGCGCTGATATTTTGCGTTTATGGGTGGCTTCTACGGATTATCGACATGAAGTGAGTATTTCGGACGAGATTATCAAACGAAATGCAGATGCTTATCGAAGAATTCGTAATACAGCTCGCTTTTTATTGGCAAACTTATTTGATTTTGATCCGGTAGTTGATTGCGTACACGAAAAAGATCTTTTGGAATTAGATAAATGGGCATTAAAGCGTAGCCAGCTCTTGCAAGAAGAAATTATAGAAGCCTATGAGAGCTATCAATTCCATATTATTTACCAAAAAATCCATAATTTCTGTGCAGTTGATATGGGAAGTTTTTATCTTGATTTGATTAAGGACAGACAATACACCAGTGCTAAAGAAAGTAAGGCCAGACGCTCTTGCCAAACTGCGATGTATCATATAATTCGATCGTTCACTCTTTGGCTCGCACCTATATTGTCTTTTACTGCAGAAGAAATAGGACGCTATATACCTGGTTACAATCAAGATTCGGTGTTTACTGAGCTTTGGTATGATTGGCCAAAGATAGATGATGTAAATATGGCGGATTGGGATGAGTTGCATTTAATTCGTGACGAAGTCAATAAGGCTTTGGAAGAAACACGTCAAAAAGGAGAGATTGGTTCTGCTTTAGCTGCTGAGGTGACTTTGTATGCAGACGATAAAGTACTACCTAAGCTAACGCGTTTGGGCGAAGAGCTACGCTTTTTATTAATCACATCCGATGCGATAGTTCATCCTATGAGTTCAGCCCCAACTGGATTGTCGGCTACTGCATATGGTGTTTCTATTGCAGTTTCTGCAAGTTCACACGAAAAGTGTGCTCGTTGTTGGCACAGACGACCTGATGTTGGCCAAGATGGACAGCATCCAGAGTTGTGTTTACGATGTGTTGGTAATATTAGTGGTCAAGAGGAAATGAGGCAATTTATATGAAAAAATGGCCGTGGTTTATGCTCAGTCTTGCAGTAATTGTTTGTGATCAGGCAAGCAAATACTTAGTGAGCGTTCTTTTAATTCCGTATAAACCATTGCCTGTTTTTCCTATGTTTAATCTGACCCTGGCTTATAACTCCGGTGCAGCATTTAGTTTTTTAAGCGGTGCCGGGGATTGGCACCGATGGTTCTTCTCTGGTTTTAGTCTCATTGTAAGTATTATTCTTGCTATCTGGTTGTATCGCACTGCGAGTCAGGCCAAATTGCTTTTGGCGGGAATTAGCTTGATTTTAGGAGGAGCGATTGGTAATTTGTTCGATAGAGCCTTTCATGGCTACGTGATTGATTTCATAGATGTCTACTATAAACACCATCATTTTGCTACTTTTAACGTAGCGGACAGCGCGATTTGTATCGGGGCTGGATTTTTCCTTTTGGATTTATTGGTGAATAAACAGGACTCGTAATTGTTCACTACTTAGTAATCCTGAGGCGTTTACGAAACTGCGTACATGCTCATACATATCGTCTATTAGACTAGATTACTCTTGATGAAAATTCATTTTTTCTTATGAATTATTTCCATAAACGGGTATTTTGTCACTCAGAGTTTCTTCTGCTTTTTCTTTTAATTTTTTAAATTGACCTGCAATTTCTTTTTTTTGTGAAGGCTTATCAGTTATACCTAATACCGCTTTCATCTTATTAAATTTTATTTCAGGTGACTTCTCTTCTAGAGTACTTTTTAGCGCATCAAACAGTGTCCTGTAAGAAGATGAAAAAATCGATAATAATGTATGACCCAATGTATTTTCTTTCGATTCGACAAATTGAGTCACTAATTGAATGACACTCTCTTTTTGCATACTTTTTGCTTGCTCAGTAGATGCTTCAACCATATGATTGAGACTCAATTGGAGTCCTTGTACGTTATCGGTGGCTCTAGTTAGTGATTTGTCTAAGGCAATAAATTTTTCTGCTGTGGGTAAGTCAGATGGGAAAGGGGCTTTTGTGTAGCTAATGGTATTAATCGCTTCATTTAGAAATAGTGCAAAGGCTTTTTCAACTTCAGGACAATCTACATTGTTTTTCAATGTTTCAATTTTTTCATGAATTTCTTTTAGAGATTTGACCATGACTTTTTGTTTTTCTAAATTCCTTTTAAATTCTTCGATATCACTATTTATTTTCTCTAAGGTATTTGTTTTTTTGTGCTCCATAATGCTGTGAAGGTGCTCTCCTAGCGAATCCAGCGTGACCTTTTTTAAATCCGCTAAGTTTTTTAATTCCTTTTCTATCTCTGCAATGAGTCGGTATGATTTTTTATCATCTGTTGATTTTTGTTTTTTAATTTGAGTGGAAATGTCTTGTAGCGGTTTGATAACAGCATCACTTTTGCCGATGAGTACTGTCAAAGAAATCGTATCACTTGCAATTCCACCCCATTTTGTAGAGGGCCCCCAATTCCCGGTCCAAAATGTTGCTGCAGCTTGTTGTAGATACGAGCCATGCTGGTAATTAAAGTATTGTTGCCAACTAGGTCTTTCTTGTTGAGGTACATTAAGATCCGCCATAAGTTGATTGAATTTTTCTGAGGTATCATACTTTTTCCAAAACTGGCTCATTTTATTCTTTTCGTTTATTTCATGAGCGTTCACCAACAGTTGTAATTCATTGAGTCGGTCCAATTTTTCTTGTGAAAAGTCATGTATTTTTTGTTGGATTTGCTCTTGTTGTATTTTTAAAAGCACTAATTGTTCTTTGAACTGTCGATATAAAACCTCATTTTTAGGGAGAAGTGGCATCAACGCTCCACTTACTGGGGTTGGAGCTTTATCGAGTCTGCTTTCCTGATTCAATTGTTGTTTTAATTCATTAAACTTGTTAGCAATCAAGTTTTTTATATCTAACATTAGCGGTGGAAATCGTTCTGGCACCATACTGGAGCTTGCTAACTTTTGCTCAAGTGCGCATGCTGCAGCATAAAGTGCTAATAAAACTTCATGCGTGGATTCTTTATCTTGTTTGATGTCATATTTTTGAATCCAACCCTTCATTCCTTCTAGGAGGTTATTAATTGCATCATTATTAAGTTTTAATCCCAATCGTATAGAAGCAAACTTATTAACCCATCCATTGCTTAATCCGGATAGTAGTTTATCGATAGGGGCGATTTCTGGATGACCTGGGGCTAGATCGTGTTTGCGTTCTATTGCCAATGCTGCTAAAGCAAACATTAAAGTCCAGGTACGATTTTTACCACTAGAATCTTCAATTTTCGCAGACATATTCTCTTTGTTGCCTGGGATGTCATGCATTTCTTTAGCAATATACTCTAACTGCTGGCTAAGCGGCAGTTTCTTGCAATGTATAATAAACCCAATGAGTTGGTCTTCTATGCCTTTTTTGTATTGATTAAAGTTAGGATCTTTTTTAGTTTTTCCATTAAAGCTGGAAAGGGTGGTAATCGCTTCTTGTAATATAGCCTCTGTAAGCATAAAGACCCCCTATAATAATACTGCGATTATCTTTATTATAGGCTGTGTAACATTAAGGAAACATTACATGGATTTTTAGCGTAGAAATGGCCACCAGTAGAAATGGTCACCAAGATTATCCTCGTGACCCATTTTTAAAAATTAGGGCTATGCCAAAATGCTTGTTGTAAGGGAACTGAGCTGTTTTGTATCTGGATTATGGATACTCACAGCGGCTACTGCAGGTAAATTTAGAAAGTGTTCTGCTTCTTCCCATTCAATTTCAGCAGGGAATAATTTGAGGTGCGGCAGGCATTTATTCAAAAGAGTACAAAAGGCTAAGTCCGCAGGGAAGGGGCGAACATGTGTGTAACCGAGGCTCATTACAGCCATGGCTTCTGAAATGGTAGCCACTCCTGGTAAATAATTGAATGAATAAACATTTGCTGTTTGAGCTATTTCAGGTAGATGGCCAGGGCTGGTCGCGAAATGTACTCCTGCCTGATAACAGTTTTCAAGTTGTTGCGTGTCAATTACACCACCGGCACCAATTTTAAGAGAAGGATAGTGGGCAATTGTTTGTGCTAATAGATTTTGATCGGTTGAGTTAATTTCTACTAAGTCAAACCCAGCTTCTTGAATTTGTTGTAATCGTTCAAACAAAAAATTGTCTACATCCAGTGATATAATTACAGATTGATTGCCCAGTAACTTATCTAAGATCATAGTGAGTCCTAACAGTGATGTATATTTTTTAGTAAATTTTGTTGCAAAAGGGTAAAAGCATAAAGCTTAATGTTAGAAGAGTTAGATGGTATTGGCAAGTATATTAATGATTGTTGGCTGAAGAAATTAAGGATATTAATTAGTTTAAAGAAATTCAAGTGTAACCCGAGCATCCGAGTGGATGTTCTCAGGTTACATTTTCTCTGAAGCGAAGATACTTATGTATTGGTAGCGGAGGGAGAAACCGGCTCTTGTCGTTGTTGTTGTGCCAAGGGACTCTTTTCTGCAGTGACAGACGGCTTATAAGCATTTTCAAATTTTTCCATATGTGCTAGAAAGGCATTCATTGTGACCTCAGGTACTGGGGTACTTTTTAACATTGCCTTTATTTTCTCCAGAGTAGTTGGCTTGTCTTTCATTTTGATGTTTTCTAGCTCTTTGTTTAAGAACTTCTCTGCTTCTTTTTTTTCATCTTCATTTTCAATTTTATCGACAAATGTAAATAACTTACCCCAAGTCATTTGAGAACCATGCTGTTTTGCTTTACCTAGGGTTTGGACAAATGCAGATTGATAAACTTGTTGTGGTGTGGGTACCGGGGTCGAGGTGACTTTCGGTGATTGTGTTGGTGATGGTGTTGGTGGCAGTGAAATCAAGCTTGGTTGAGTACCAGCGGTGATGCTGGATTTTGGTGGGTGCATAGGCAACCCATCATGAGCCAACTGTTGTGTTAAAGCTTTCGTTAGACTTGCACGGGCTGAGGCCATTGCGTTGATTTGGTTTTGTACCATTAATTTATCAGTTTTAACTTGTGCCATACTTGCCGTGTTGGAGTGTAATGCTGCCTGCTGGGTGTCTTTTATGACGTCTTTTACGACTTGGATGTCTTTTTTCTCCAGTTTGAATGCTTCTCGCGCGTCATTCTTTTCGGTGTCACTCAAATCTTTAAGATCTTTCCCATTTTTTATAAGATAATAATTCCCATCTGGATCTTTGACAATTTTTTGATTTTTAGGAATAACAAAAGCAGCCTTTTCATAGGAAGATGGTTTTCCATTAGCATCAACAAATTGTTTGCCATCTACTTTTTTGCTAGCAAGTATATCATTTAAGTTTGCAATTTTTGCGGTTATTGCATTGAGTTGATCGCCTTTTTTATAAACTTCCTCGTCTGATAAGCCTGGAGTCATCATGGAATCAGCGATTTTATCAGCTTCTCTCTGGAGTTTTACAATCTCAGCTTGAATTTCTTTATCCGTTTTTTGTACGAATTTAGGCGCATCGGCTAAACTATTCTGCATCGCATTGTATTTATTATTAATTAATTTGCGATCTTGTTTTAACCTGTCTCTACGCTTATCAAGAGCTTCAAGTTCGTCCATCAGTTTATCTATTTGTTTATTATAATCTTCGATTCGCGCTTCAAGTGCCTTACTCGATTGAGGCGTAGCTGCTTTTTGCTGCGCTTTTTGCTCATCTTTTAGCGTTTTTTCTTGCTGCATTGCAATCAGCTCGTACTGAGCTTTTTGGGATTCGGCTTCTTCTTCTGTCAGGAGCCAATGTAAAAAGGCTCTTCTTTGCGCCTCCATCCTGATTTCTTCTTGGTACTGCAGTAGCCGCTCTGCTTCAATTTCTCTTTCTCTCTCTTTTTCAGTAACAAGTCGCTCAGTTGTTGTTTCGCCAGCAGGTGTTAACAAGAAACGTCGTAGACTATCGGGCCCCTGTAGGCCGAAATGGCTTAAATTTATTGAAGAGTTAGGATCAAAAGTAGGATCATCACCGAATTTTGATTTTATCGCATCACCTAGTTTTTGGTCTAGAGCGTTCATTTCTTCTGGTGAAAGCTTTTCCTGTTTAAGCATTTCTGCGAGGGAACGTTTCGCTATGGTCATATGTCTATATCCTCTTACAGCATATTATAATTATATAATACTGTTCAATAAAACACCAAAGTGGACTGCTTTAAAAATACGTACCCTACATACTATAGTTAATTACCTCTTTTTGGGAAGCTTTGAGGTTATTTTTCGAATTTTTTACTGAAAACATAGGAGGATGATGAGGCATAGGATTATGACTACCATCTGATACGTGTGATTCGCCGCTGTTGTCGAGCAGTGTTTGCAACAAACAATGACTGCTTGAGTGTGGGATCAACTCATAACGTCTGGGATCACTTGAGTAATATTCTGCATCGTTTACTGTAGTATGTGACTTTAGGTCTTCAGGTGCAAATGCCCAATAATATAAATGACCGCGTTGACTTTCTATAAAGGATAACAAAGTTTGTTTCACCGTACAGGCTTGGTTATCAACCCAGTTGCAGGCTATAGCGAGTCCTTTTGCACTGGCTGCAAACAGAAGACCAAAAGACTGATCCCATACCGCACCGAGAGCACATGTGATACTACCTAAAGCATAGGCAAGAATGCGTGTTATAGGATTTAAAAGAGTAAGTCCTACGCGTGTAGAAAATGAAATGAAATCAATGATAGGTAAAATAATGCAATTTTTTGTTAATTGTAAGAGTGGTAAACATAGTGCACGTACACTATTAATACAGATATTGAAAAATGCATTATCAGAAAAATGCCCAAATGGCCAGGTAAAACCATAGAGCGGTGAAAATCTGAAACTGGCTATTAAATTGTCTGATGGTGGCCGTGTAGAAAAAGACAGTAATAATTTGCCTATATCATTGATGTTACCAAGAATTGCAAGGGTTTTAGTGAGTAGATTCGTAATCCCACGAAATGGTACATGTATAAAAAGAGCACTTACCTCGAGTAGTGGCACAGTCAGCAGCGCTAAAATAAAATCCGCGCTGGCTGCAAGAACTTGCTTGCTGAGGCTTGTAAAAAGAACGCCACTTTTTCTCCAACCTTTGAGAAAACCATCATGAAATCCATAATAATAACCTTCAAAAAGGGGGGCGATGCATAGTTTTCCTAGGTTGATAAAGCTTTTACATAACCATTTACAGGTGCCTAAAAGCCAATCATCACCAGGATGCATGATTGTATCATAAACGGCAGCGCCGCCTTTTCCACCTAAAGCAGCATAATTGGTATAAGGAAACTCCCCCATTTCATGTCCTAGTGAAGGAATTATTTTGGTTAAACTATAGCCTAGGCCAAGTGCCAATGAAGCAATAATAGCAATTTCCGCTGGATCTTCTTTAAGTACATTCACCGCTTCAACAAAAAACTTATCCAGATTACCTCCTGCTACAACGCCTTGCCAGTAGGTTATAGATGCCGAGATCGCTTCAGAAATTGTGCCATGACTCATCCAATGAGCTAGTTTTTGTGTCGGCTCAATGCCTGAGATTAAACCATGCAAGTGCAATTTGGTTAAAATCGATTTAAGAAACTCAGGAGCAAGTACTGCGCCACCGCCGTAAGCATATGCAGCCATCGCTAAACTACCAATCAAGGGATTTTTTTCACTGACGTCGATGAAAAAACTGGCGATATGGCGTATTACTTCTAACGCTCGATGAAAGGGATTGTCATAAGCATGTGGGCTTGGTGGATGATTGGGACGTGCAATGATGTAAGGGCTGTTACTAATTTGCTCTTTAATGAATTCTTCTATGGTTTGGCCAGTAGCTAAAAGCCCTTTATTTTCTAAAGCTAAAATCAATGAGTTTCTTGCTTTAGCGCGTTGCGTTTGTTGTTTGTTTAATTCAGAGGAGTCTTTTGGCGGGAGGTGTGTGTCATGAATATAATTGAAAAAATCGTCATGTAAGTGATGAATAAAACGATACATGCTTTTATAGAACTTATAGAAAAATCGAGGAATTCGCGAAATAAACGCATTCAGTTTAAGGCTAACACGCTCGGGTAAATAAAGATGACGTTTACTGACTTGCCCTAAAGTGTATAAGTCTTGTCCTTCTGGCAAGGGGTAGAAAAGTTCTTCATGCATAAAATAACGTAATTGTATGATTTTGCTTTCTTGTCTTATCAGGAGGAGTTGCTTGTGAGCAATAATTGCCCAGCTGCCATAGGGTAGTTGGTTGAGCGCTTTTTTCGCTTTTCTTGTATTACCTGCTGATATTGGTTCGCTAGGGCTGTTTGTCAGTTGGGTGATTAAGCTTTTTAAATCAGGATAACCCTTTTGTGGAACTCCTTGCAGTTTGTAGTATGGGGTTATTTTGGTTATCGTAAGCCCATCTAAACGTTTTAGTACTTCGGTTTTATGTTCAGGTTTGGCATTCATGGCCAAATAATTGATCCAATCGTGGCCATCTCGCCATAACTTACTAAAAAAAGCAGCCAGTTGTGCCAGTCTATTTGCAGGAACATCACTTAAATTTGCCGCAAGGGGTAGCTTATAATAGCCACAAATAACTCTTAAGGCATCGTCCAAATCCTTGCTGTTATGTCCTATATGGAGTTCACTATCCCAAATAAGGCAAGGGTGCCCAGCCTCATGGTTTTTTACGATACGACTAAAATCCATTTGGTCTTGCCGTGATATGGAATAAACACGGTTAAAAGAATAATGCTGTGCTGTTTTATGAGACTCATAAAGAATGTCTCCAAAAGTACCCTCAGAGATGAGAGGGGCAGTTGCTATTATGCGATTTTGATTAGAACAATGCCCTATGATGTCAATCACTTGTTTTCTTAGTTCTTCGTGCCCCTCATGATCCTGACTGGCTAATTTGCGCTCTCTTTTCAATAACCCTTTTAATGAATCAATGCATTCATTTGCGAGTTGCAATTTTTGTTCTTGTGCTGAGGTGAGTGGTTGGTTGTAACTTGCTGAGCGTATTCGATAACGATGAACTTTACTTATAATGTTAGATACCAATGAGGAAGGTCGCTCACCTGGAAGAAGTTGTATGAGATCTGCCTGATGAGTGAACAACATAAGTTGCACGGTTTTTTTATCATGGTTGGCTATTAAACGCAGCCTATCGCCTCCTGGGAGGAGGTATTCCATATCATAATGTCCATAGAGTACTGTTCCTGCTTCATCACTGAATGGGCTTCCTGTCACCGTAGGTAGGGCTTGGTGACTAAAGGGAGTGATAGTTAAAGGAACAATAATTTGTGTGTGGCCATTCGTCGTTACAAAATCAGGCATTGGAACTATCCGCTGTTCACATACTGCACAGGATACTTGGTTTTTTAATGAAATATCAAGTAGAAGCGGTGACAAACCTAGAAATTTTATACTGTCACTGATAAAATGTTTTAAAAATAAACAGGAATCCATTTTAATGACTAGTTATTGCGGTTATATCGCTTTAGTTGGTAGACCTAATGTAGGTAAATCAACACTTCTCAATTGTATTTTGCAACAAAAAGTGAGCATTACTTCAAGAAAGCCACAAACAACACGACATAGTATCTTGGGAATTCGTACGGAAGGTGATTATCAATTTGTTTATGTAGATACACCTGGAATTCATCAAGGAAGTAAAAAAGCAATGAATCGCATGATGAACAAAACGGCGATTAGTGTATTGCGTGATGTGGATGTGATTGCTTTTCTAGTTGATGGAACTCATTGGCAAGAAGAAGATGAATACGTTTTAAGTTTGGTAAAGCAGGCTAAGGTACCTTGTGTTTTAGTGGTAAATAAAGTAGATAAAATTGATGATAAAACTCAGTTGTTACCGTGGATAGAACAAATGAGTCAAAAACATGAGTTTGCGGCAATTATTCCCATATCTGCGAAAACAGGGGTTCAAGTCGATGAATTGCAGGATAAGTTACAGAATTATTTGCCTGAGGGACCTCATTTGTTTCCTGACGATCAGCTGACTGACCGTTCGATTAAATTCTTATGTGCTGAATTATTGCGTGAAAAAATTTTCCGCTTTTGTGGGCAAGAATTACCTTATGCTGTTACTGTAGACATTGAATCATTTAAAGATGAAGGCGCGCTAGTGCGTATTCATGCATTGATTCTTGTGGATAAAGACAATCATAAACGTATGATCATTGGTGATAAGGGACAAAAATTAAAGGAAATGGCAACAAGTGCACGGATGGACATGGAAAAATTATTAGGTAAAAAAGTATTCTTACAGTGCTGGTGCAAGGTCAAATCAGGCTGGTCGGATGACGAGCGTATATTAAAACAATTAGGCTATGACCACTAAGACAATAGAGGCTTGGGTTTTACATAAGAAATGGTCTGGAGATACGAGTGCTCATGTGAGTTTTTTTACGCGTGAGTCAGGATTGATTCAGTGCCTTTGTAAAGGGGGGCGCACACCTAAAAAGCAAGCCCTTTTACAACCGTTTACTCCTTTATGGCTTAGTCTTGCTGAACGTCATGAGCGATATTATGCTCAAACTGTTGAAAGTATTTCTCCAACACTGCACCTGACAGGCAGCTCGCTTTTTGCGGGTTTATACATCAATGAAATCCTTTATCATGCACTAAGCCCCAATTATTCTGATTCAACATTATTTGACGCGTATTTATTTACTTTAAATGGCCTTACCTTTGCAAAAGAGCGATTTGTTATTGAAGCGCTATTAAGACGTTTTGAATGGACGTTGCTGCATGCATGTGGTTATTCCTTTTCGCTAACACAAGAAGCAAGAACAGCTCATGTGATTGCTGACGACTTATGCTATCAATTTGTTGCAGGTGAAGGCTTCGTTGTAAACAGTAGAGGAATTCCAGGTACGCATATTCTTGCTTTAGCACAGGATAATTTAAATGAGGCTCCTTATCTCAAATCAGCAAAAATAATTATGCGTCAAGCAATCGATCATCTTCTCGGGGGACGCGAGATTAAGACCCGGGCCTTGTATTTTTCAGAAGTAAAATAAATGGGTGTGATTAAAGTGCGGTGTTAGGTAATTCGTTGCCCAAAAAAGCTCAATAACCGTAGGCTGGGCTGTTAAGCCCAGCAATTGTGCTGAAGTATTTTTTTAGAAAGATACGTGTTAATTGGGCTTCATAATAGAATTATGGGGAGTACGAAAGAACCTGGCAGATGCTGGGCTTAACAGCCCAGCCTACGCCTGCTTATTTGAATTTATTATCATCCTAATGCTTAATTTTAGATTAAATTGTTATTCCTGCGCAGGAACGACAACACATTCGTGGGGATGTATCAGCTCAGGATGACGTGATCTAAACAAATAGGGTTCTTGCTCTGGGCCAAGATGGACCTTATACTCTTTATTTTATTTGTAGGGTGTAGAATGAATAAGCCAATCTTATTGGGTGTCAATATTGATCATATAGCTACTGTACGCCAGGCACGTGGTACTCGGTATCCTGATCCGGTACAAGCTGCGATGGATGCAGAAGAAGCTGGTGCAGATGGTATTACGTTACATATGAGAGAGGATTTGCGACATATCCAGGCTCGTGATGTACGTTTGATGAAACAAGTATTACAAACGCGAATGAACCTTGAATTGGCAGTAACTGATGCAATGCTGGATTTTGCAGAAGAAATAGCGCCTGAGCATGCTTGTTTGGTTCCAGAAAAACGTGAAGAGATAACCACGGAAGGTGGCTTGGACGTACTGACACACCGAAAATCGGTAGAGCATGCCGTACGACGTTTGCAGACTATAGGCAGTGAAGTCTCTTTATTTATTGATCCAGAGCGTGATCAAATTACTGCAGCGGCAGATGTTGGTGCACCAGTAATTGAATTGCATACAGGTTGCTATGCGGATGCGACCGATGTTGAGCAGCAACAGCGTGAGTTAGAACGGATAAAACATGCTGCAGAATATGCAGCCAGCTTAAATTTGATTGTTAATGCAGGTCATGGCCTTCATTATCATAATGTGCAACCTATAGCAGCTATAAAAGAATTACACGAACTTAACATTGGCCATGCGATTATTGCTCGGGCTTTATTCTGTGGTATGAAAGAGGCAGTGCGACACATGCGTCAACTCATGCAGGAAGCCAGACTTTATGGCAATATCTGATGGTGGTAGACTGAAAATAATAAAGGATTTGCCTGAACTGTTTAGAACAAAAGCCACTTGGCAACAAAATGAGTAGCCTGGGTGCAGCCTAGTGGAACCCAGGTTTAAAGAAGATGTCATTCCCGGGTTCCGCTAGGCTGCACCCAGCGACAACTATGTAATCATACTAAAATGAACTTCTTCTCTCACTTGTAGAGGAGGGCATCCCTCATCTGCAGTGACTGGCACCTTCTTCCCATGGGGAGAAGGGACATTTATATATAGAATCTAAGTGGAAAGTAACTGTAGGCTGGGCTGTTAAGTCCAGCATTCTAAATTTGATTCTTGTTGGAAAGTCAGATTTGAGTCCAAGTTCCACAGTGTGAACACTGACAAAAAAAATCCCGGCATAAATCAACCGGGATTCAGGTAGAGGAGACGGGTAACTAGTCGCGGCCAGAAAATGCGCTTAATATGTTAAGCAAACTGACAAACAAGTTATAAATCGATACAAAAAGACCAACTGTGGCTGAAATGTAATTGGTTTCACCTTCATGAATAATCGCACTGGTTTGCATGAGAATTAATCCTGAAGAAATAAGTATGAAAGCAGCTGAAATCGCTAATTGTAATGCAGGTATGTGAATGAAAATTCCTGCAATCATTGCCAATAAAACGACCATAATACCAACAAAAAGAAATCCGCCTAAGAAGCTAAAATCTTTTTTCGTTGTTAATGCATAAGCAGATAATGCAAAGAAAATAATACCAGTACCGCCTAATGCAGTTGCAATTAATTGTGGGCCATTAGAAAAGTGACTAATGTAGAAATTAAGTACTGGACCTAAGGTATATCCCAGGAATCCGGTAAAGGCAAAAACACTGACTAATCCCCAGACGCTGTTTCTTAAAGCTTGGGTCAAAAACATTAAACCATAAACGCCAACTATCATAAGAAGGGGGTTCATTGGACGTGCGCCGCTTGTAAGTGATAAGACAGCCATGAATCCGCTGAACAGGAATGTCAGACCTAGTAATAAATAAGTATTTCGCAGTACCTTATTACTCGAAAGTACTGACTCATTACGTCGCGTAAGTATGGTGACATCATTTCGGTTCATTGTTTAGAGCTCCTCTATGTTTATATTTAGTCTAGCATATCTATGGGTCAGTTTCCTATATTTCAAGTTTTAAAACAAAGTATTTTTGTTTTGAGGTTCTATAGTACTATAGTAGTATTATGAAAGAAGATATAGCCTAGGTGCTGCGCAGTGGTTGAGACATGTCTGAGTTTTTTAATCCCGGGTTTCGTTGCACCGCACCCAGGCTACAACAGATTGAAGTTTCGACGTTTTTTAAGTCTAAATTTTAGGATTTATTATGGCACGGGCAGCACTAGTACAAATGGTTTCCTCAGCACATGTTGCTGAGAACTTACAACATGTCGAACATCTCATGAAACAAGCCCGTGACGAGCAGGCGGATCTCGTACTTTTACCTGAGAATTTCGCGTTCATGGGACTTCATGAAACAGATAAATTGCAGATTGGTGAAGTTTATGGTGTTGGGCCAATACAAGAAAAAATCAGTCAATTGGCAAAAAACTTAGGTTTGTGGGTCATTGCTGGAACTATTCCTCTGAAAAGCTCTGGTTCAAAGGTACGTGCCAGTTGCTTGGTTTATGATGCTCACGGCAAGTGTGCTGCACGTTACGACAAAATCCATTTATTTGATGTGCATGTCTCATCACAAGAGTCATATCAAGAGTCGATGTCTATTGAGCGGGGGCATGATTTGGCTTTGGTAGATACCCCAGTTGGAAAAATAGGGCTTACCGTTTGTTATGATTTACGTTTTCCTGAGCTTTATCAACTACTTATGTTGGAGGGGGCGCAGTTGTTTACGGTTCCTTCTGCATTTACAGCGGTAACCGGTCTTGCACATTGGGAAGTATTGTTGCGAGCACGAGCGATTGAAAATCTTTGCTATGTTTTGGCAGCAAATCAAGGTGGTCGACATGAAAATGGACGTACTACTTTTGGTCATAGCATGATCGTTGATCCTTGGGGAAAAGTGCTGACACAGAAAGAAACAGGACCTGGTGTAGTAACAACAGACATTGATTTACAAAGTCAGCAGGAGCTACGTCGAAATTTCCCCTGTTTAGAACATCATGTATTAAACTTATAAAATAGAGTACAAGTGCACGGTAGTAGAAAACTGAATGGTTGATATCCTATTCTACTAACATAATTTATTTTTATTTATTGAAAGGTACTTATTAAATGACAGAAGCGCTTACCACCGCAAAAAAAATCTTACTAGCTCCTGCGGCACTAGATGAAACGGGTATAGAAAAATTATTTAAAACCATGATGAGTCACCATATTGACGATGCGGATCTTTATTTCCAAAGTTGCAGCTATGAATCTTGGTATTTAGAAGATTCCGTAGTGAAAAGTGGTAGCTTTTCTTTGGATAGAGGTGTAGGTATTCGAGCGGTCAGTGGCGATAAAACAGGTTTTGCTTATTGTGATGACATTTTATTGCCTTCAATGTTGCGAGCAGCTGATGCGGCTCGTTCTATTGCACTAACGGGCTCCAAACCAGTGCAATCCATCCAGGTTCAAAGTGCTGCGATAAATCGCTATCAAGGACTAAATCCTATTGAGGGCATGAGCAAGCAAGAAAAAATAGCTTTATTAGAGGCAATTGATCAAGAAGCACGCCGCATTGATCCTCGCGTAATCCAAGTTAATGCCTCATTAAGTGGTTGTTATGAAGTGGTGATGGTTGCTGGGATGCAGGGACAAATGATTGCAGATGTTAGGCCTTTAGTCAGTATCAATGTGAGTGTTATTGTAGAAGACAAATATGGTAAACGGGAATCTGCTCGCTCTGGAGGAGGTGGCCGTGTGGCTTATTCCTACTTCCTTGAAAAAGAGAATGCGTTAAGTTACGCGCGTGAAGCGGTGCGCGAAGCATTGATTAATTTAGAAGCACAACCTGCACCTGCAGGAACAATGCCTGTAGTTTTAGGGCCAGGTTGGCCAGGAGTTTTATTGCATGAAGCAGTAGGACATGGTTTGGAGGGTGATTTTAATCGCAAAGGGTTATCTGCATTCTCAGGACGTATCGGCCAGCAAGTCGCAGCACCAGGTGTTACGGTAGTTGATGATGGTACTTTAAAAGACAGACGTGGTTCTATCACCATTGATGACGAAGGAACTCCATCCCAGTGCACTACATTGATTGACAATGGTGTTTTGGTGAATTACATGCAAGATAAGTTGAATGCTAAATTGATGGGAATGCAATCTACCGGTAATTGCCGACGTGAATCGTATGCACATGTACCAATGCCTAGGATGACGAACACCTATATGTTAGCGGGCCAACATGATCCAGAAGAAATTATTCGTTCTGTGCAACGCGGCTTGTATGCTGTTAATTTTGGAGGAGGACAGGTTGATATCACTTCGGGCCAATTCGTTTTCTCTGCCAGCGAAGCTTATCTTATTGAGAATGGGAAGGTTACTGCGCCAGTCAAAGGAGCAACACTCATTGGCAATGGGCCTGATGTGATGAAAAAAATCAGCATGATTGGCAATGATCTAGGATTGGATCGAGGAATAGGTGTTTGTGGTAAAGAAGGGCAATCAGTTCCAGTTGGTGTAGGTCAACCTACTTTGAAAATAGATGCGTTAACCGTTGGCGGAACTAGTTAAATATATCGTAGCCTGGTTGTACGCAACCAGGCTACATCTATGTTGTCTTTATATTAAATTCCAAAAAAATACCAAAAAGGGATCGACGCGATTACAATGCCTAGTTTTAATAGGGAAAACCAGGCATTTAATCTTAGTAGTGGATTAAGATGGAAGTTATTGTTTGTTTTGAGTAACTCTTCAAAACACAAAAAATAGCTCGACTGATAAGGAAAAATCCAGGCTTCAGTTGCCATTAAAATAACGAAAGCAACAACCCAGTTGCTTACTGTACCCTGATTGGCTAGAGGTATAATCACGGTGAAAAGGAGCGCAGGCGCAATCATTGTTCCTAAAAGCAAGCCCCCAAGCCAGCTGATAACATAAATGATAACAATAAAATAAAAGGGGTTTGCATGGGCTAAATGACTAAGCCATTGAAGATGGGCTAGTAGCCAAGGTTCAAATCCAATGTTTTGCAATGCATGCATTACGCCTATTATGGCACCGAAATAAAATAAAAAACTCCAGTTAATTTTTTTGAGTAATTCCTTTTTATCCAGCACATTAGTCCATAACAGCAATGTGAAAATCGTAATACAGGTCCAAAATGTAGAAATATCTTTCCAGGTAGAAATAATAGTTCCGATTGCAAAAAGCAGTAGGCTTATAATCGCAATATACTCCGCAAAAGAGAGTTGCCCCAGTGAGCACAGCTCTTTTTTTAATTTAGAATGATTTATTTTTAAGGTATTAGGTGATTTAAACGTGATTGAATGCAATATAAAAAACAAAGCAATTAGTAATAAGCCTGGAAAAGATGCCGCCCAAAGCCAATGTAGCCAATTGCCTTGCCATTGATTTTGTTCGGATAAGAGACTAAAGAGAATAAAGTTACTCGATTTTCCCGTAAGAAAAATAGTTGAAAGTAAAATACACCCATTAAAGGCTGCATTGGCTAATGCATTGGCTGTATCACTGCGTGGATGAATGGTACTGCTCTCAAGAATATCATCTAATAAAGGTGCAATTAAAGCGATACGCGAGCTTTGTACACTCATAATCGGTGTAATTAAGGCACCTATAAAAAACAGGAATTTTTGCAATAAAGAAGATTTTGATGGCAGATGAATTAATAAGATTAAGGCCAAACGATAAAATAGCCTTGATTTGCTCATGATCGCGCCAACACCAAAAACACTTACCGCAATAAAAAAACTCCGAGAGGTGAAACCGGAGAGGATGACATTCTGTGGCGCTATATTGAATAAAAGTGCACTAAGAATAATCAATGCAGCTGGGAGATACTCAGGCACAAGACGAAAAGTCCACATAATGAACGCGGCGCCTAAAATGACAATAAAACTGGTATGTGATAGGTCTATACCTGTGTTTTGATTCAGATAGAACGAAATAAAGGCACAAAGTATTCCCGAAATAGCAAAGCCAATTTCTGGGCTTATTCGACTGTATTTAAAAATCATACTTTATCATTCAATAATCCTACACCTATCCTGGGTTACCCTGTTCCAGATCATTTTATCCATTTAATTTATTAAGCAGGGCACTTATTTCAAAAATACGCTCTTCTGAGGAGGTACTGTCAAGAGTAAAACGCAAGCGTTGCGGTCCTTCCATTTGATACCTTTTGGCGTGTACTTGAATCAAATTAATTAAAATGGCCGGATCAATATTGGGTTTTTCACTAAATTCCAGCTTGCCTTGCTGTGCACCAGCACTGATCTTTTGAATTCCCATTGTTTCAGCTTTCAATTTTAATTCAGTAATCAATAATAAATGTTTGACTTGGTGTGGTAACAAACCAAATCGATCAATTAACTCAACTTGTAAGTCATGCAATTGCTCTTTAGTTTTTGCATTGGCAATGCGTTTGTACATAATGAGTCGGTTATGGATATCTGGAATATATTCATCAGGAATAATTGCACTGATTCGTAAATCAATCTCGGGACCTTGATGCATGGGAGCAGATAACTCAGGAGTTTTTCCAGCTTTTAAATCATGAACCGCTCTATCGAGCATTTCCATAAACAAGTTAAAGCCAATCGCCTGCATGTTCCCACTTTGATCCTCTCCTAAAAGCTCACCTGCTCCACGAATTTCTAGATCGTGGGTTGCTAGAGTGAAGCCTGCGCCCAGATCCTCCAAGGAGACAATAGCCTCTAAACGCTTGGTGGCATCGGAGGTGAGTAATTTTTCATTAGGCGTCAATAAATACGCATAGGCTTGATGATGAGAACGACCTACACGTCCACGTAACTGATGCAGTTGTGCTAAACCAAATTTATCCGCACGGTCAATAATAATTGTATTGGCGGTGGGAATGTCGATACCGGTTTCAATGATCGTGGTGCAGACTAAGACATTAAAGCGATGATGATAAAAATCAGACATGACTCGTTCTAGCTCACGTTCACGCATTTGCCCATGAGCCGTACGGATTTTTGCCTCCGGAACTAGAGCTTGCAATTCCTGACACATGTGCTCGATCGTTTCCACATTATTATACAGGAAAAAGACTTGGCCACCTCGAAGGATTTCCCTAAGGATGGCTTCGCGTACGGTGGAATCTTTTTTCTCTTGCCAGAATGTTTTAATTGCGAGACGTTTGGCAGGTGGTGTGGTCATGAGCGAGATATCTCTGATTCCAGCCATTGCCATGTTTAATGTTCTAGGAATTGGGGTCGCAGTCATGGATAGAATATCGACATAGGTACGTAAGGCTTTGATGTGTTCTTTTTGTTTCACCCCAAACCGATGTTCTTCATCAATAATAAGTAATCCAAGATTTTTAAAAGCAATCTTACTTTGAAATAGTTTATGTGTTCCTATGACTATATCAACGGCTCCTGATTTTAAGGATGCAAGAACTGTTTCAGTTTCTTTGGCTGAACGAAAACGTGAGAGCAACTCAATATTGATGGGGAAGTCGGCAAATCGATCTCGGAATGATTCAAAATGTTGCCCTGCCAGCAGAGTGGTTGGGACTAGAATGCAGACTTGCTTATTGTTTTGTACCGCAACAAAAGCAGCGCGCATGGCTACTTCGGTTTTACCAAAACCTACATCCCCACAAATTAAACGATCCATAGGTCTTGGCGATTCCATATCTTTTATGATTTGTTCGATAGCGTTTAATTGATCTGGTGTTTCTGTAAATGGAAAAGCACTAGCAAATTTTACATATTCATTGTGATCTACTTGATATTGCTGCCCAGGCTGTGCTTCTCTTTTGGCATAAAGATCAAGTAATTCGATAGCAATATCATGGATTTTTTCAGCGGCTTTTTTCTTTTCTTTTTGCCATTGATCCGAACCCAGTTTATGTAAGGGTGCATGATCACTATCAACGCCAGTGTAGCGACTAATCATGTGCAGTGAAGTTACCGGTACATAAATCTTGTCTTCGCCTGCATAGGTAAGAACTAAAAATTCACTGGCAATCCCATTGGATTCAATATGCTGTAATCCCTGATAACGCCCTACACCAAATTGGAGATGTACTACTGGAGCACCAACACGTAGTTCGGCCATATCACGGATAATTAAGTCGGGGTCAACAGTTTTTTGTGCACTCCGTCTTTGGGGGGTACTTTGTTCTCCAAATAATTGTGATTCAACAATAATAACGAGATTACTCTGTTTTAGCTCACATCCGTAAATGAGACTCCCAGTACTGATGTTGATTGGCGCAGTATCATTAATAAAATCATGCCATGAGGTTTGGACTTTAGCGCTAATGCCGCTTGGCTTAAGCAAATCAAGCAACACTTCACGCCGTCCAGCACTTTCGACTACCAGTAAATAGCGGCGTGAAGAATCAGCACAATATTCACGCAGCTGGCTTAGAGGCTCTTGTGTTTTCCTATCTATGGGTAATTGTGGGCCCGAAATAATGTCAAAATTAACCACAGCCCCTTTTTTATCTGAAGTATTTTGGAACAAGCGAAGTTGTTCGTACGTATTGGCTTGAGTTAATAATTCCGTCGGATTAATAAAACATGCTGGAGGTGATAAAATTGGCCTACTGACATCATATCGTCTTTGCTCATAACGCTCGTTCAACTCTTGCCAGAATTGTTCTGCATTATTTTGGATGTCTTCAATCAGGCAAATCTTGGCATTTTCTGGCAGATAATCGAAAAAAGTGACCGTTTTTTCAAAAAACAAAGGCAGATAATATTCGATTCCAGAAGGAAACTGGCCTTCACTGATTGCCTCATAAATAGGGCATTGACTTGGATTCCCTGGAAATAGTTCCCTAAAAGCACGTCGAAACAGGAGCTGGCTTTGTTCATTTAAAGGGAACTCTCGTGCAGGCAATACATTGATTTCTTTTATTTTTTCTATAGTACGTTGGGTTTCTGTATCAAATTCGCGGAGACTTTCGATTTCATCGTCGAAAAGCTCAATACGAAATGGCAAACCAGACCCCATAGGATACACATCAATAATGGAGCCGCGTAAAGCAAATTCGCCGTGCTCAAGTACCTTATTCACACAATGATAACCGGATTGCTGTAGCTGGTTACGAAAAGCAGTTAAATCCAGTTTTTGTCCTTCTTTTAGCATTAAAGCATATTGATTCAAAAATTCAGGTGGACAAAGCCTATGCATTAAAGTACTTGCTGAAGTGATGACAATGGCATCTGTTACTTGTTGGATGCGACTTAATGTATATAATCGTTCGGAAATAATATCCTGGTGGGGGGAGAATTGGTCATAAGGGAGTGTTTCCCAATCGGGAAAAAACAATAATTCTTGAGGGGAATTTGGATTGAGAAAGAAATTCAATTCTGCTTGCAACTGATTTGCACTGAGATTGTCTTTCGCAATCAATAATTTAATTCCAGAAGTCTGTTGGCAATATTCAGCAAGTGCTAGTGCTAAGCTGCTTCCATGGAGTTGTCCCCATATTTGTTTGGCCTGCGTCGATTGATAGAGTAAGGTATTTATGGGCATAGCTTAGACATTCGGGTTTAAAAATTGGCTATTATACCTGATGTGTTGTCTTGGTTCATCTTAAAATTGCGGATTATTTATTTTTAGTGCTTTCATCCCGGGTCCGACGAGGATTTCTCATTGTAACACCATACTACAGAGTGCAGATCCCTCACTTTGAGTTATTTTAGTCATAACACATACAGGGATGGCATTACGAATCACTACCAGGCAAGCCTTGAATTTTGATATCAAAATGATGTAACAAGGCGATGACGTCTAGGAAAGAAAAACGTGCATGCTTGATTCTATTTTCATTCGGATCAATGGTGTAGTTGATGGCGTTTGTAAAATCTGCAGCACTTAAATTGGTATGGAGAAACAAGCTATTTAGTAAATCGGAGTCTATAAAGCTCGCATGACTTAAATTTGCTTCTCGAAAATCAATATCATGAGCCTTGCATTCTTCAATAATTAAGTTAGAGAGTTCTAATCCGTAAAAACTGGAGTGGCTCAGATTACTGCTATAAAAATAGAGGGGGCTTGTTAGCTTGACCAAGGGCCAACTCAATTCCGTCCAGTTTATCCCAATGAGCTTTGAATTTTTAAAAGAGACTTCTGAGAATTTACAACTCGGAAATTTTGTCAGAGCCAAATCACAGGATTCAAAATCGCAATCAGTGAATTTTGTATGATGGAATATAACATCAATGAATTTACATTGTTTAAATTGACAATTTTCAAAATCAATGCGTTCGATTCGTTCTTTTTCAATGGTTAATTGCGTGAATGTTTGATTAGTATAAGTATTTTTATTAAATGGGGACATCATAATCTTTCGCTATTTTCTTTAAATCAATACCCAGGCTACACAACTTCAAGACAACATCTTAGTTTTCATTCAATGATGTATCGGTCTCTATGAGCTCTAACTGCTCTAACTCGATATCCACGGATTCGATTTTTTGAAAACGAGAGGTAATTTTTTTAGCAGAGGTATTTACTTCATTGACATCTTGATGCGCCTGATCAATGTGTTTAGATAGTTTGTCCATTCTTTTTTCAAAGCGTTGGAAGTCATCTGCCAGAGATTGTAAGTGTTTTTGAATGATGTGCACTTGTTTACGGGTGGCATCATCTTTAAGTACTGCTTTAGCAGTAGTTAGGACTGCCATTAATGTACTGGGTGAGACAATCCATACTTTTAATCTTTGAGAAAGAGAAATTAAATCTGGATAATTGGCATGAATTTCAGCAAAAATGGATTCTGCAGGAATAAACATCATGGCACCATCAGTAGTTTCGCCAGGGATGATGTATTTTTCGGCAATATCTTTAATATGTTTTTGAATGTCTTGACGAAATTGCTGTTGCAGAGATTTCTTTTCGACTGAACCTGCATCAATATTGATAAGCCGTTGATAGGTTTCTAGAGGAAACTTGGCGTCAATAACCACATCACCTGTAGGCTCAGGCAGGAATAAAATGCAATCAGCGCGTTTTTGATTGCTTAATGTATATTGCATTTGAAAATGATTGGGGGGAATCATATTGCTGATTAAGGTTTCGAGCTGCACTTCACCAAATGCGCCGCGCGCCTTTTTATCAACCAACACATCTTGTAGACTGACCACATGATTCGATAATTCAGTAATTTTCTTTTGTGCCTCATCAATGATCGTGAGGCGTTTTACAACGTCAATAAATGTAGTGGACGTTTTTTCAAAGCCTTCCGCTAATTTATGATTGACTTGTTGCGTTAGTCCATGGAGATGATTACGAATCTCTTCAGTAAGCAATTGTAGATGAGAGGTGAGCGCGCTGGCGTGTTGTTTAAAGCTATGGTTGATTTGTTCTCGAACATCAGTCATTTGTTTTTGGACCGTGTCATGAATCATTTGTTGTGTTATCAATTGTCCTTGGCTGATTTTCTCATTTACATTCACGTGTACTTGATGCAATTGCGTGGTAAATGCCTCAAGAGTCTTTTCGTGTAGTTGCTTACTTAGTTTTTTTTGCTGATTTTGTTTTAGCAAAAACCAAATGAAGAATGAAAATTGGAGGGCTAAGGCACAAGCGATGCCCTCAAGCAAAGAGATTGAAGATAAAAATTGCATTCATTAGTCCAAAAGTTGACTGAGTCTAATCGGCTGATCATATTGATAAACCGTTTTTAGTTGCCCGTAATCAGTAAGATGTAGGTAACCAATTGAGAGCTGATCCTCTGCTAAATGTGCCGAATTGTCAAAACTAAATTGAATTGTTTGCTTTCCTGGATCAAGCCATTGCGCACTTTGTGATGTTTCAACCGGAATATCCTCACCTTTAGCGTTTTTCTTGTATAAAATGCATTGTAAGGCATACCGACTTGCAGTAGCCACATTCACAGTGGCAGCTAAGGTCAAAGGCTTAGAAGAGACTTTCTTAATGCTCATTAAGCTGGCAGAAGGCACCGAATAGGAAAAAGCGGCACGTGCGCTACGATGTGTAGGTGTGTTTTCATCCAGTTCACTCGATACCTCTACATCAATATACCAATTGCCGCCATGAGTATTATCGTCAGAAGATAACTGGGTACTGGCTTGGAATTGATTACGTTTTACTTGTTTGATTTCGAGAGGAACTATTTGGTTATCAGGACCTATCAATGAGGCGTGAATATCATCCACTGGATAGGACGTAATATTATCTTTTAGGAGAATGAGTGCATTAAATTGATCGCCATATTGATATTGCAATTCAGAGGGTTCGACCTGCAAATAGATTAACGAGTATTTTTCAAAAACATGAATTAGATATTGATCAGCATCACTTGATGGATTTATGTGTTTGCTTTGGATTACGAAATTACCAGAGCCTAACTCAGGTTTGATTTGTAGCATGGTTTGATGTGCACCCAGTCTGAGTGACTCATCGATTGCTTCATCCTGACTATACAAAGAAGAGGCATCTTTGAGACTCATGAATTTACTGGCAGTACTTTTTATTTCTAATGCAGGAATAGCTTTGTCTTTTTGTAGCGGGATGATGCGTAGCACAGCTTCTGGCGAATGAATGGGTAAGTTTATGCCTTGTTGTAATTGAGCTGCCGTTATTTTTTGACTGTAACTATAACTTTTTTGCACATTTTTTTCAGTTTTAATTAAAAGGTTTTCGGAAATCTTCCAGCTATCTTGCAAACTTTCATGAGGCAAAGTACTGCAAACATCACAATCATAAGACTTGATTTGGTTTTGGGGGAGCGTAAATGCATTGATTTGTGAGCAACAAAACAAAGACAATAAGGTTAGTGTAGTTCTCATTTTGAAGCTCCTTCTAAAGCTAAGGCAGAAATTAGTATTTTATCTAACCCAAAACATGAATGGCGACTTTGATTGTGACTTAGTATCGTTTCATCTTCTGTTTTTTCCTTATCGTAAAACCAAACAGTACCAGCAACTGCTTGGGAACTGCAATTTAAAAAGCCATCGGCACAAGAGTCTAAATAGACTTTGGAAATTTTTAAGCCACTATTGAGTAAATAACCATTACAATAGCTGGCTGAAGAAAAAGGTGAGGCGGTTACATCGGTCCCCACAACGGTATTAAACGCTACGGGCAGGGAAGGTCGATTTTTAGTACCAAATAAAAGCTCTTCATTATAGATGTTCATGTCACCAACGCGTTGTTGCTTAATGGCATCACCCGTATAACCTAATATCCAGCTCAGACTGGCTTCAAAAATACCTCCATTGAGAAGTATGTCCGCAAGTGGCGTTCCTCCACTTGAAGGAGCTAGGGCGACTATGTGCTTGATTTTGCTTTTTAATCGCAGGTATCGGCTGTCATAAGTTGGATTTGACAGGATCCAACGCATTACATTGCCGCCATTGGAGTGCGTGTAAAGAATTAAAGAGTCAATTTTTTTATGCTCTATGAATGCTAATAATTGATTCACTGTACATCCTGCAGCATCTTCTTCCCACATATACTTACTGTAATCACAATGAACTACATAGTAATTTCTAGGATTAGGGAGTGCTTGGGCAATACTTTCCATAAAATCAGTTTTCCAATAACCACCATCCGCATCCTCACGATGGTCATTTGTTCCATGAACGAATGCGATGCCCAAATTGCTATGTTCATTTGGTTGAGGAAGAGAGTAAATCAATGTGGAGAATAGAAACAAAAACACTGTTATTAAGATACGTTTAAAATCCATTTTTATCACGCCCCAATTCATGTTAAATCGACATGTATCTATAGCATATTTTTTAATGATAAACTAATGTTTTAGGATAATTGCTTACCCTCTGATTGGTTATAAGTTTATTGAGTATTGTAGCCTGGGTGCAGCGCAGCGAAACCCGGGTTACGGCTTTGCCTGCACCCAGGCTACAATGCATTCAAAAGCAATGACTCCTGTGGTTTGAGATTATACGGATGAGATGAATGAGTATTGATGAAATAAAAGGAACACTTGCTGAGCTAAAAGAAAAAATAAGGCAGTATGATTATCACTATTATGTTCTGGATGAACCAATAGTTCCTGATGCTGAATACGATCGTTGTTTTCGAGCATTACAGGATTTAGAAACGAAGTATCCTGAATTATTAACTGCAGATTCGCCAACTCAACGCATTGGCGGTACCCCTGCAGATGCGTTTATGCCAGCAACACATCGGCAATCGATGTTGTCTTTATCGAACGTGTTTACTGAAGATGAATTAAAAGCATTTATTAAACGCGTAACAGATAAACTGGATGAGCCGGTCCAGAACTTGGTTTTTACATGTGAACCTAAACTGGATGGGCTTGCTGTTAATCTCACCTATGAGAATGGAACCCTGGTTTCTGCCGCAACTCGCGGTGATGGGACTACGGGTGAAAATATTACTGCCAATATTAAAACAATCGCTGCAATCCCTTTAGTTTTAAGAGTAGAGAAACCACCTCGTTTTATTGAAGTTCGTGGTGAAGTCTACATGCCCAAAGAGGGTTTTGAAGCGTACAATAAAAAAGCCAAGGAAGCGGGTGAAAAAATTTTTGCGAACCCACGTAATGCTGCAGCAGGAAGTTTACGGCAATTGAATCCCTCCGTGACTGCGAATAGGCCTTTGGCAATTTATTGCTATAGCATAGGCGCTTGTGAAGGGTACGCTTTACCCGACACACATTGGGAGCAATTGCAACTTCTCAAAAAGTTTGGTTTTAGAGTGTCTTCTGACATTAAGCGAGAAGAGGGAATGCAAGGCTGTTTGGATTATTACTATGATATGTTAGCCAAACGCGATCAACTTCCTTTCGAGGTTGATGGTGTTGTTTATAAGGTTGACAGTATTCCTTTGCAGCAGCAACTTGGTTTTATTTCAAGAGCACCGCGTTTTGCCTGTGCCCATAAATTTCCTGCCACTGAAGAGATGACAGAGCTTTTAGCAGTTGATTTTCAGGTAGGAAGAACAGGTGCTTTAACTCCAGTAGCACGTTTGGCACCGGTTAGCGTTGCAGGAGTTACTGTAAGTAATGCTACTTTACATAATATGGATGAAATCACCAGGAAAGACATCCGTATAGGCGATAAAGTGATTATTCGTCGTGCTGGTGATGTGATTCCTGAGGTCGTTTCAGTAGTTTTGGAGCAACGACCTGCAAATACCAAGGAGATCCACTTACCTGAAAAATGCCCGGTTTGTGGTTCTGATGTAGTGCGTGAAGAAGGGGCGGCGGTTGCTCGTTGTGTGGGTGGTTTATTTTGCAAAGCGCAACTCAAAAGAATGATGTGGCATTTTGCTTCACGCAAGGCCATGTATATTGAGGGCTTGGGATCCGTGCTTATCGAACAATTGGTCGATGAAGGATTTATTCGTCATTTACCTGATCTTTATACGCTGGATGTTTCTACTTTGGCAAATCTTCCTCGTATGGGAGAAAAATCAGCAAAAAATTTATTGGATGCATTGGAACAAAGCAAAAATACAACATTTAGTCGTTTTCTTTATGCTCTTGGAATTCCTGAAATTGGCGAGTCCAGCGCTCGTATGCTGGCAGAACATTTTGGTGATATTGAGGCGATTTCCATGGCCACAGAAGACGAGTTGATGAATTTGCAAGATATGGGACCTGTAGGTGCTTTTAATGTTGTTCATTTTTTTGCCCAAGATCATAATCGCCAAGTTATTGAGCGTTTATTAGCTCTCGGAATTCATTGGCCCAAAGTTGAGAAAAAGAAAGTAAATAAAGAGCATCCTTTATTTGCAAAAACAGTTGTTTTAACTGGAACTTTAAATACTATGGGACGTGAAGAAGCCAAAGCAAAATTATTGACTGCAGGAGCTAAAGTCAGTGGCAGTGTCTCCGCAAAAACAGATTATGTAATTGCTGGAGCTGAGGCAGGATCTAAACTGGATAAAGCAAATGATTTAGGTGTTACTGTTTTGGATGAAGAACAGTTTATAAAATTGCTAGCGAGCTAGCAGTTAAGTTGCCCTCAGCCCAACCCCTCTCCTGATGACCGGAGGGGGCAATTGGGGTTCGTGTAGTTTCCCTTCTCCCTGAGGGGAGAAGGTGCCCGTTAGGGCGGATGAGGTCGGCATTTTTCTTTACCTCCCTATGATGACTTTGGATAAGGATATTTTTTTGAATCGTATACAACGTATCGCTCTGATTGTGCTTCTTTTTAAGAGTGTTAGTTTTGCATATGCATGGCCTTGGGTTTTAAATAACCCATATCCTAAAAGTCAGGCAAATGAAAATATTTATTATTCATCATTTTCTGAGCAGCCCAAAACCTTGGATCCCGCACTTTCTTACTCCTTAAATGAGTACCTTTTCATTGCTCAAATTTATGAGCCTTTGTTGACGTACGATTACTTACAAAGGCCATACCAATTAACTCCGTTGACTGCTGCACAAATGCCACAATTGCGATACCTTGATGCTCAAGGAAATCCATTGCCAGAAAAGAGTAAGGATGCGGCTTTTACTGTTTATACCCTAACAATTAAAAAGGGAATTTATTATCAGCCTCATCCAGCATTTGCCAAAGATAAAAACGGATCATACCTTTATCATCAATTGTCCTCAGACTATTTAGAGGATGAAGGCATTAATCAATTATCTGATTTCAAATATACGGGTACGCGCGAATTAATTGTGGATGATTATATTTATCAAATAAAACGTTTGGCTAATCCTAGAGTTAGCTCATCCATTTATGGGTTAATGAGTGACTATATTGTTGGCTTTAAAGAATATGGCAAAACACTTCCTGGTGGCACACAATATGTTGATTTACGCAAATATCCCTTGCAAGGGATTAAAAAATTGGATGATTATTCTTTTGAGATTACTTTAAAAGGTGAATATGCCCAATTTTTATTTTGGCTGGCCATGAGTTTTTTTGCACCTGTTCCTTGGGAAGCCGATCTCTTTTATTCTCAACCAGGCATGGCAGATAAGAATATTACTTTGGGTTGGTATCCTGTAGGAACAGGACCATTTATGTTAGTTAAAAACAATCCAAATCGCAGGATGGTGTTGCAAAAAAGCCCTAATTTTCGTGAAGATTATTATCCTAGTATTGGTTCAGATAAGGACAGAGAGTTAGGATATTTGGATAATGCAGGAAAACGTTTACCTTTAATTGAAAAAGCAATTTATACCTTGGAAAAAGAGTCAATTCCTCGTTGGAATAAATTTTTGCAAGGCTATTATGATAACTCTGCAATTGGTAATGACAGTTTTGATCAAGCCATTCACATCAATAAACATGGCACGGCAGAACTCACATCGGAAATGAAAAAAAAGCAGATATACCTGACTCAAACGTTTCAACCCAGTACTTACTACATGGGCTTTAATATGCTCGATAATGTTGTTGGAGGCTCTAGTGAGCGTGCGCGCAAGTTACGACAGGCTATTTCAATCGCGGTAAATTATGATGAAAACATAGCTATTTTCTATAATGGGCGTGGCATGGCTGCACAAGGGCCGATTCCGCCGGGTATTTTTGGTTTTAAAGAGGGCAAAGAAGGAATCAATCCCTATGTGTATCAATGGATAGATGGTGAAGCAGAACGACGGCCAATTAAGGATGCTCAAAAGCTTATGTCTGAAGCCGGATATCCTAATGGTGTTGATCCGGCTACAGGAAATCATTTAATTTTGCATTATGATGTGACAACAACAGGTGGGCCTGAGGACAAAGCCTTATTTGATTGGATGCGCAAACAATTTGCGCAAATAGGGATAGATTTGAATGTACGGGCCACTTTGTATAACCGTTTTCAAGAAAAAATGCGTACAGGAGATACCCAAATATTTAGTTGGGGGTGGGTAGCGGATTATCCAGATCCTGAAAACTTTCTATTCCAATTATATGGCGGCAATGGCAAAGTAAAATTTGGTGGTGAAAACACGGCTAATTACCAAAACCCTGAATTTGATCGCCTCTTTAATTTAATGAAAAATAGAGGAAATGATGCCCAAAGACAGCAGATTATTGATACTATGACGCGTATTGTTCAGTATGACGCGCCCTGGATATGGGGTATACATCCTGAAGAGTTTCTTTTATCGCAAAGCTGGGTTTCACGCGTTAAACCGAACACAATGTCTTTTGCAACACTAAAATACACTGCGATCAATGTACCTAAACGAAACACATTGAGACAGGCTTGGAATCAACCGATTTTTTGGCCTTTAGGGTTATTGCTTTTGCTTATTCTAATGCTGATTTTTCCTTTGATAATTGCATATTACAAGAAAGAAAAAAAACCGGCAGAAAGGACTTATATATCATGATAAAGTATTTGCTGCGACGAGTTATCTACTCGATTCCTATTCTTTTTGGAATAAATTTTCTTACTTTTATTTTGTTTTTTATGGTGAATACGCCAGATGATATTGCTCGTATGCACCTAGGACAAAAACACGTTGAACAACAGGTTATTGATGATTGGAAGGTTGCCCATGGCTATAATTTTCCCCTGTTTTTTAATGCAGAAAAAAATGGGCTGCAGAAAATAGAATCGACTTTATTTTTTCAAAAGTCGATGAAACTGTTTACTTTTGACTTTGGTGTCTCTGATGCAGGACGAGATATAAGTGAGGATATTACGTACAGGATGTGGCCTAGCCTTTCTATCGCATTACCTGTTCTGCTTTTAGATGTAATTACTAACATTATTGTTGCGATGGCAATGGCATTTTTTCGTGCAACTTATCTTGATTTATCTGGAGTGGTGATCTGTATTATTTTAATGTCGATTTCCAGTTTGTTTTATATTATTGGTGGGCAATATCTTTTCGGGAAAGTATTGCGCCTTGTCCCTATCTCTGGTTATGACGGTGGTTTTGAAGCGGTGAAATTTGTTATTTTACCCATTACCGTAGCCGTACTGAGTGGACTGGGTTCAGGCGCACGTTGGTATCGGACTTTATTTTTAGAAGAAATGCATAAAGATTATGTTAAAACAGCGAGAGCTAAGGGATTATCTGAACAAAGGGTGATGTTCCAACACGTATTAAAAAATGCGATGCTCCCTATCTTAACTGGAGTTGTAGTCATTATTCCTTCTTTGTTTATGGGAAGCTTAATCCTAGAATCTTTTTTTGGTGTACCGGGCTTAGGGAGTTATACAATTGATGCAATTCAGCAACAAGATTTTGCGATTGTAAGGGCCATGGTATTTTTGGGTTCAATTCTTTACATTGTCGGTTTAGTACTAACAGATTTATCTTATATGTTGGTCGATCCGCGTGTGAAATTATCTTAAAAAAATAAGGCTACGTTAGAATAAAATGACTTTTGAATTTCTATGGACTGATAAATGCTTCCTTACGTTATTAGCATTAAGTGTGCTGGTTATTTTATTCAGTTCGCGCAAACAACATATAAGGCGATCTTTTAACCTAATATTGCACCGGCCCATCGCAGTAAGTGCGGGTATTATTCTGTTGTTTTTTATTACTATTGGCGTGCTGGACTCCATTCATTTAGCATCAGCAAATAATGAGGCTGAAACACCGACCACTGTATTGGATAGGATTTTGGCCCCTATAGATGAAATTACTGAAAAAACCTATTCGGCTCCTTTGGCTTTAAGACAGTTTATCAGCGAAACAATCTTAGTTAATGGTGTAGTCAAACAAATTCACCCATTACTTGTGTACCCAAGCAAACGAATAAAATCTAAGGCAGACAGAAAAGAGGTTATCCACAGTGTCATTTGGAATGCTTTAAAATATTGTATATTAGTCGCATTTTTTGTAGCGGCGTGTTGCGTATTCATTCGTTATTGCCAGCGGATAAAACCGTTGTTTTCCTTAAGTCCTACTAGCTTAAGTACTTTAATTACTTTGAGTCTGCTTACATTTTTTATTGTGCTTGGGTATGAGCTTTCAAGAACATTTCATGTGTTGGGTACTGGACAAATTGGACAAGATATTTTTTATTTTACGATTAAAAGTATACGCACAGGCTTGGTTATTGGTCTTTTAACTACTTTATTTATGTTACCTTTGGCTTTATTTCTAGGCGTTGCTGCAGGATATTTTGGTGGTTTGGCAGATGATCTGATTCAGTATGCATACACGACCTTAAGTTCCATTCCAGGAGTTTTATTGATTACTGCTTCTGTTCTATCTTTACAAGTTTATATCTCCAATCATCCTGAACAGTTTACAACTTTGGCTCAAAGTGCGGACGCCCGTTTATTAGCACTTTGTTTTATTCTAGGAGTAACCAGTTGGACTAATTTATGCCGGCTTTTACGTGCTGAAACCCTAAAATTACGAGAAGTTGACTATGTTCTGGCGGCGCGTGCTTTGGGCTCGAACTGGTTTACTATCATTCGCAAGCATTTATTACCTAATGTGATGCATATTGTGGTGATCACTCTAGTTCTCGATTTTAGTTTTTTGGTTATGGCTGAGGCATTGCTTTCATATGTGGGAGTAGGTGTTTCACCCATGACCATTAGTTGGGGAAATATGATTAATAGTGCACGACTTGAGTTGGCGCGTAACCCCGTAATCTGGTGGCCGATGCTGGCTGCATTTGTTTTTATGTTTTTGTTGGTATTAGCAATCAATTTATTTGCAGATGCGGTTAGGGATGCTTTTGATCCGCATCAATCTCAAGTTTAATTGAGTATCTACATAAACTTATGCCTGTGAGCAAGGCTGGGCTGTTAAGCCCAGCGTTTTGTTGAGTTAATTTTTGCTCTCGAAGAAATGTTTGGGATTGTGACATGCTGGGCTTAACAGCCCAGCTTACATTTGCCTAGGTTGTACATTGTAAATGGATCCCTGCCTACGCAGTGGTGCACATACGTTTACGAAAATGGTGCGTTGTTTTACGTGGAAGCGCTTATTTAGCCGTAGGCAAAACTCCTGATTTAGGTTAAAGTTCATCAATTAAGCTTAATGAGTTCAGTCCCTTATGCAACAACGTTTTGTTCATTTACGTGTTCACACAGAATATTCTTTAGTTGATGGTTTGGTACGGGTTAAACCATTAATGAAGATTTTACCATCTCGTGGAATGTGTGCTGTTGCAGTAACCGATCATTGCAATTTATTTGCAGCGGTGAAGCATTACAAAAGTGCTGTTGATGCCGGAATTAAACCAATTATTGGCAGTGACTTACCTTGTCATGATCCAGAACAACCCGAACGCGTATCTTCTCTAGTTCTTTTATGCCTTAATTCGGAAGGCTATAAAAATTTAACTTGTCTTGTTTCCAAAGCGTATCAAGAAGGACAATATCAAGGGCAACCAAGAGTACAAAATCAATGGATTGAAGAATATTCATCAGGACTTATCGCTTTATCTGGAGGACGATTTGGTGACATCGGCCAAGCTTTATTGGCCAATGATGATGCTTTAGCCAAAAGTCGTGCTTTATATTGGCAGAGCCTTTTTCCCAATCGTTTCTATTTGGAAATTCAACGTACAGGTCGACCGGATGAAACACGCTATAATGAAAAACTGATTGCTTTAGCTGATGAACTGCAATTACCTTTAGTTGCAACCAATGATGTGCGTTTTCTGGATCAAGATGATTTTGAGGCACATGAAGCGCGTGTGTGTATCCATGAGGGCTATACGTTAGCGGATCCTCGAAGAGTACAAAAGTACAGTGCACAACAGTATTTACGCTCAGCAGATGAAATGGTTGCCTTATTTTCTGATTTGCCTTCTGCAATAGAAAATACACTCGAAATCAGTAAGCGATGCACCGTGAAACTGGATCTAGGTAATAATTACCTGCCCAATTTCCCCATTCCAGAGGGATCTACAGTTGAAGGATATTTATCCCATTTATCACAAGTCGGTTTGGAAGAGCGCTTGCTGCAAATATTTAAAAACAAATCCCCGGAAGAATTGCAGGCATCTCGAGAAGAATATGACAAGCGCTTGCAAATTGAGCTGGATGTTATCAATAACATGGGATTTGCTGGATACTTCCTCATTGTCGCGGACTTTATTCAATGGGCTAAAAAAAATGGCGTTCCTGTTGGACCTGGTCGGGGCTCGGGTGCTGGCTCATTGGTCGCTTATGCATTAAAAATTACCGATTTAGATCCCTTAGAGTATGAGTTACTTTTTGAGCGTTTTTTGAATCCAGAACGGGTATCAATGCCTGACTTTGATATCGATTTTTGTATGGAAGGTCGCGATCGGGTCATTGATTATGTAGCAGAGAAATATGGCAGACAAAGTGTTTCACAGATTATTACCTTTGGTACTATGGCTGCAAAAGCAGTCGTACGAGATGTGGGGCGTGTGTTAGGGCATCCTTATGGCTTCGTTGATAAATTAGCAAAATTAATTCCTTTTGAGATCGGCATCACCTTAAACAAAGCTATGGAGCAGGAAGAGGAGCTTAAACGTCGTTATTCCGAAGAAGAGGAAGTGAAAGAGCTCATTGATTTGGCATTAAAACTCGAGGGGATAACTCGAAATGCAGGAAAACATGCCGGAGGGGTTGTCATTGCCCCATCCCAGCTCACTGATTTTACCGCAATTTATTGTGAAGAGGGCTCCACACAAATTGTGAGCCAGTTTGATAAAGATGATGTTGAAGCCGCAGGCTTAGTCAAATTTGACTTCTTGGGTTTAAGAACGCTGACAATCATTGATTGGGCATTGGCTACTGTAAATAAAAAACAAGCTCTTGAAGGATTGCCTCTGGTTGATATCAGCCAAATACCTACAGACGATGTGGCAACATTTGATTTATTAAAGGCTTGTAAAACAACTGCGGTCTTCCAGCTGGAATCCCGCGGAATGAAAGAGTTGATTAACCGTCTGCAACCGGATTGCTTTGAAGACATTATTGCTTTAGTGGCCTTATTCAGACCAGGTCCTTTGCAATCTGGGATGGTGGATGATTTTATCGATCGCAAGCATGGACGTGCAGCGGTTGATTACCCACATCCTGATTTGGAGCCTATTTTAAAACCAACATACGGCGTTATCTTGTATCAAGAGCAAGTCATGCAGATTGCGCAGGTATTGGCGAATTATACTTTGGGTGCTGCGGATTTATTACGACGCGCTATGGGAAAGAAAAAGCCTGAAGAAATGGCGAAACAACGGGAGATTTTTACCGAAGGAGCGACCGCTCGCGGAGTCGATGAAAAGGTCGCAACCCATATTTTTGATTTGATGGAAAAATTTGCAGGTTATGGATTTAATAAATCGCATTCAGCAGCTTATGCACTCGTTGCCTATCAAACGGCATGGCTTAAAGCACATTATCCAGCAGCATTTATGGCCGCGGTTATGTCTTCGGATATGGATAATACCGATAAAGTAGTCACTTTTATTGATGAATGTGCGCATATGAAATTGAAGGTTTTACCACCCTCCATCAATCATTCTATGTATCCGTTTACAGTCACTGATGAGACCACTATTATTTATGGTCTGGGAGCCATAAAAGGAGTAGGGGAGTCTGCGATTGATTGCATTACCGAGGCTCGAGGCATTGGAGGAAGCTATGTGGATTTATTTGGTTTTTGCCAACGTCTTGATCTGCGTAAGGTGAATCGACGCGTTTTAGAAGCACTGATTAAAAGTGGTGCTTTTGATGATTGGGGTGTAGAACGGGCAATATTGACTGCTTCTTTGGAAAAAGCATTAAAAGTAGCAGAAAAGGAGCACCAAAATCAGTCCAGTGGTCAATTTGATTTGTTTTCCTTATTGGATGATGGGAACAAGGAGCAAGAATATGTTCCATGTAAACCTTGGTCTGAGGCACAACGCCTAGAGGGTGAGCGAGAGGTTCTAGGCTTTTATCTAACAGGACATCCAGCAGATCAATATCGACGTGAGTTTGGTGATTTTATCGTTTCAATCAGCCAATTAAACCCATCCATGCATAAAAAAGCACTGATTTGTGCACAAATAGTTGGAATTCGCAAGATTATAACCAAACGTGGTAAGAAACTTGTGATTCTGGGTATGGATGATTCCACGTCTCGATTGGATGTTGTTGTGTTCGGTGAACTTTTTGAGGCCTCTGGTTCTACCTTAGCCACTGGCGATATGCTCGTTATTGAAGGTGAGGTAGCACATGATGACTATAATGGCGGTGTAAAAATGACTGCAAATAATCTTTATGATGTGCCAACAGCCCGCACCAGATTTGCTCGATGTCTTGAATTACGTTTGCATGCTGGAAATCGGGGAATTTTAGCCTCAATTCAGGCATTGTTAAAAGCGCACGTTGGGCGTTGCTCCGTTCAATTGTTATACAGCAATGACCATGCACGGGCACTGCTAAGTTTGTCACCACAATGGCAGGTTATTCCTAGTGATGAATTACTTGGACTTTTGACCAATCTTTTGGGTGATGAGCAGGTTTTGATGCGGTACTAGGGGCTGTTAAACAGCCCCTGGTAACTTGCAACTGGGAGTTTTAATGCTGCAAGCAGTCAGGCTACATTTTAAATAGGGTCTTTTAACCAAGTAACAGTTTATCCATTTTGGCGGCGCAAATGAAATCATTCTGACTCAAACCGTTGAGTGCATGAGTCATGAAACTGACACGACAATAATTATAGCCAACCTCTAAATCAGGGTGATGGTTTTCAGTATTTGCTATCCAGGCCAGTGCATTGACAAACGCCATTGTTTCATAAAAATCTTTAAAAGATAAACTGCGTTTGATGATGCGGTGATCAGCACTGACTTCCCAATGTTTATTTAATTGAGGCATTAAATTTTTAATTTGTTCTGCGTTTAATGCGGCTCCGATACCTTCACATGATTCACAATGTTTGCTGCTTAAATCACTGGTCATTTTATTTCCTTACTTGTAGTAATTACTCAACGTATCAAGAAATCGATTATTCTGCTCTTTAGTTCCAACAGTTACGCGTAGGTAATTGTTCATTTTATAGGGATGCAGAGGTCTCACTATGATACCCCTATCTAAAAGATAGTTATAGAGCAACATACTGTCTTCCTTGCAGTCAAAGGTCAAGAAATTACATGCAGAGGGTAAGTAATTGATATTGAGTTGCTCAAACCCTTGCTTCATTTGCAGCATGCCTTCCGTATTGGTTTGCAAGCTTAATTGAAGAAACTGCTCATCATCAAGGGCCGCATGAGCGGTGGTCAATGCAACCTGGTTGACCGTAAATGGCAACTGTATCCGTTGCATCAGCTCAATGATTGAAGGGTTGGCCATCGCATAACCCAAACGCACTCCCGCTAATCCATATATTTTGGAAAAGGTGCGCGTAATCACTAAATTAGGGTGTTGTGCTAACCATTCGATGCTGTTGCAACTTAATTGGGAGGCGGCGTACTCATAATAAGCTTCATCAAGGACCAAGAGCGTACTTTCAGGAATATGTTCTAACAAACGTTTTATTTCTTTTTGACTGATTAAGATGCCAGTAGGATTATTGGGATTTGCAAGAAAAATAATCCCTGTTTTTGAGTTACATGCTTGGATCAGGTTATCTATATTAACTTGCCAATCTGAATTCACCGCAACGGAATGCACGGGAATGTTCAACGTGTGTGCTTGGATCGCATAAGTGCTAAATGCATGGTCATGGGTGATAATGTGTTTGTCATGATGCAGTGCGAAACAGTTGAGTAGAATAGTATAGATATAATCCGAACCATTACTTAAAAAAAGCTGATTGGTATTGATTTTAAGTTTATTTGCCAATTTAGGCATTAAAGGATGATTGAGTGGTGAGGGGTACATTGCTAAGACATGGGGTGACATTTTTCGAAATGCCTCCAGTGCCAAGGGACTGCAGCCCAGAGGGTTTTCATTACTGGCCATTTTAATGATGTCGCTGTCATTAATCCCTTTTTCACGTGCTAATTCTTCTATGGATTTACCTGGTTTATAGGGGACTAAAGAGCGTATGCCTGGATGCGGTAATTGTTGAAAGTTAACTGCCATAAAATGCTCCCTATTTAAAATTTTTCTCATATTATCCAAGCTTTAGTCTTCTGTCACGAGCTTGTTGCAACAAAGAAATGATTTTAGGACACTTATAGTGTAGTAGTATGACCGGGGATTGAAGAGCCCCGGCATTGAGATTATTGGTAGGAAGGGGGATTTTGGGCAATTAAGTCATCAAAGGCGCGATTTGGGATCAAATCGGATTCATTTAAAGGTTGACGATCAAGAGGGCACTCATGTTTTTGTCGTATCCAAAATCGAATACCTCGTGTTTCAGTTTTATTATCATCATTAAAGGTATGGCCATGTGTATCCATCAAGGTAGGAACTCCCTTAATTCCTAAAGGCTCATGTGTAATCGGATCGACGAGTTGATTCTTAGGTTCTTCTTTGGTAGATGATGCATCGCCCTTTAATGGACCCAAAAGAAGTTGTGCCCATGATGTGCGTTTGTAATAGTTCACTTGTTGATAAAATTCATCGGAGTGGATTGCTTGTGCAGGGATACAACATTCACGGTTGTGGCGATCGGGGGTTACAGGAGCTTGTCCCGATTTTGCATAAACGAGTGCAACACCCTGAAGTACTGCAGCACGAAATCGCTCGAGTAACTCGGTGCATTTGCTTATAAAATGGGCAGGTGGAGAGAGAAGAAGTCCAAGACCCCAGCCAGCAAGACCACCAATTGCAGAGCAAAAGACAGCTACAGGTTGAGACAAGTTTAAAAAAGGCAAGAAAAAATCAAGTGTTTTGGCAATGACAAAAGGAATGGCAGCAAATGCTATACCTACAGTCGCAGTTCCTATATTCCAGGCTTTTTGAAAATAAGTTGCTGGTACATCATAGGCACCAAGTGATTCAAAAAAAGTTGTTTTACCAATAAAAACAGCGAAATCATCAATCGAGCTATATATCTTCTTTTTAAGAGCAATAAGTCCTTGAAGCAATAAGTCAGGAATAAATAAAGCAGTACCAATAAGAGCGCCAATAGGAGCGCCAATTGCAAATCCTAAAGCCTCTCCTATCCAGCCAAATATTCCACGCATGACTCCATAATGACGTGTGCCATCAGCATAGTCTATGTATGCACTGTTCTCTTTCCAATATGAGGTATAATCGGGAATCCAGAACATGGCTAAAATAAGGTCAAGAATTATGCCAGGGATACTTGTAATTTCTCTTAATACCATGCGCGTCAATACATGACCTACGGTCATACCTTTAGCGAAATAAGCATACATCACTTCTCTCCCTCTTATGTTCTTAAATATTTTTGCGGATTGTACGTTGTTCCCGGCACATTTTAAACACATAAAAGTTTAATAACAATCCAACGGGTTTTATATGATTCACAATGAATTAAATTTAATCTATTTTGTAGTATTGGACCAATGCAGGTTCTTGCATTTTTATTTTTACGGCGCTAACCTGTGGATGGCAAACCAACCACAGGACATGGAATATGAATTGGCAAAAGGGATTTTCCCTTACTGAAGTATTGGTATCTTTATTTCTCGTAAGTACTTTGGCTTTAACTTTGTTGCAGCAGCAATGGCAGAATAAACAACTGGTTAATCAGTTGGTCTTAAGAATGCAAGCCTCCCAATTTCTTGATGAAATAGAAGAAACGTTGGTGGCTAAAGTGCCAAAATTACCATCAGCTCCTACACCTTATCATTTGGAAATACACCATAAAAATCAATACTTACGGATTCAACTTGCCTGGTTCAAACAACTAGGAACGCTTACCCGTAAACACAGTTCCATAAGCCGTTTCAAATGAAAACACAAGCAGGAATCAGCCTAACTGAGGTTTTGATAAGTCTTTTTCTAACGAGTGTGATTGTAACGACTTTATGCCAGCTTTATTTAGGCTGCAAACGCCAATATCTTGAAATTGAAAAAATTTTGACAGCGCGTTTTGATGTACAATGGGTAAGTGATTTGCTGAGTGATAGCATTCGACGTGCAGGTTTTACTCCTTGTTTGGGCATTGAGCGCTTGCAAGTTATTGATCGCAGAAATCGGCAAAATAAGATTCATGCGCTGCAAATTGGTAATCAGCCCAATCAATTTATCCAAGTAAATCGTATGAATGAGCACTTTACAAAAATAGTCAAAGTTGAAGGTGCAACAAGGATATTGGTGCAAAATCCAGTGAGCTTTCATAAAAGGCGGCCTGTACTTGTCGCTGATTGTGAGCATGCGGAGGTACAAGAGTTATTTGATATAGAACATCATGCTGAGAATTCGCTTATTACTTTGAACAAACCATTGGTTTTTTCCTACGATAGTTCGGCATATATAGGTGAGTATCTTGAGGAAAAATGGTTCATTAAAAACAATGCAAATGATGAGGCGACACTGCATTATCATTTAGTGCAGACAGAAGAAGTAACCTCTTTAATTCATTTTATGCATACCCGCAATCGACGTGTCAAAGAAAAACAGTTGCTTGAAATCATTTTGGGCTTGGATGAAAACAAAATACATAAACTCAGAGTAGCGGTACGTGGTTCATGAGTAAAAAAGATAAAGGATTTGTTTTACTCGTGACCATGCTAATTATGGGGGTGATTGGTTTACTTATAATGACTGCAATGCAGCATACTTTACTGTATTACAAGGCAATTAATAAACAAGAAGTAGCACATCAGAGTTTTTATCAATTAGAAGATGTCGCATTGCAATTGCTGCATCAGCACACAACATTTAATCAGGATTGTGTGGTGCACACCGACGCTGCAAATCAGGTGATGCATCAGCTTCTTCGCAACAAAGGCTGCTCTTTGGATAGTGATAATGTCTTGTACAAATATTACCTTGAAGACTTAGGTGAGTTTCCTTGTTTAAGTGTGTGGTATAGGGGGCAAAAATCGGCGACACACCACCTACGACTTACTATTATGCTCATTGAAGATGGGGTTCCGGGATCGATACTACAAATACGATTTATCCGTAGAGGCAAGGTTATGCCGTGTCTTGCAAAGGAACATTCAGTTTCTCTTGGCGTGAGTAGTTGGCGGTATTTGCCTTCACTATAAGGTAAATTTTAAAGTCACTGAGGATCGTATCTCTATTTAGGTCTGTGGCTAATGTCATTTCATTGATAGTTAGTTTTCTATTCTACGTTTAGAAGAACACTTAAGTTGGATAACGGTGGATGTTTTTTCCTTTGTTAAGTGATTCGGGTTTCGGTTTTGATTTTGCGGCTTATTCATATTAGGGCAGGTGCCGCATGGTCGGGGATTACGATCCACCGCCATGGACACCGGTCGTGCTAGGAATCTGCGTGAAAAAAAATCAAACAATCTTAGGCGTTAGAGATGACTTGGAACAAGGCGCCTGTTACCTGGCTATTGGAACCACCCCATTTTTTCCTTGATTTTAGCAATAATTAAAGATGCTATTTCTGAACTATTTAAGCCACCTACGACAAAAGATCCATCAGCATTACCACTGAATTTAAACGAAATAGTCCCATCTTCTTGAATTTCGCCTAAACTTGACATAGCAAGTGTTAATCCTTGTATAAAATACTTAGGAAAATAATTTGCATAATATTTTATGGAAGGCATATTCATTAAGTCCGCAAGCTGGTTAGCCCAATTAAGTTGAATCCACTCAGCTGCTTTTTGCAGGTCATGGGCTGGATTTTTGAGGTTGAATTCCTGGCTCCATACTGGAGAATCAGCTACACCATTAGAAAAATAACTTTTACTGCCTAATGAGGTACTCCAACTGCCATCGTAAGCATCAAGTTGGAAGTAGTTATTAATGTGGGTGAAAAAAATAGCGTCTTTAAACAAATAATCAAAAGAACCTTGCAACGTTACGCTTATACCTGTCCATTTAGAAAGCGGTGCGGTAAAATCCAAAAATAAGTCAACGCCATATAAAGCTTGTTGCAGCAGTTGATCATATTCTGTCTTTTCTTCCAAATTTCGGTATTCCTCACTCATGGTACGTAGTGCCGATATGACCAGATCTGCCAAAGATCCTTTCCCAAATCCATTACCATTAATTTTCCAGAACCCTTCCTTTACGGCATCTTGTTTTTCCTGCAATTCAAAGGTTAGGCTTTGACTATCTAGTTCAAATGTTGTTTTCATTGCCGGATGAGCATTATTCTCTAAGTCCATAGAAGTTGATAAATAAAAATGGATGTTTCCATCTGCGAGTAACATCAATGTTTTGAAAAGATAATAACCAAAATTGGATACAGTTTTACCATTTACTTGTTTAAATATTTTATGAAGCGGCCTGCCATGCAAATCTACGGCTATTTCTCTTCGGTTAGCATGAACAACATTGGTAATTTGTAAATCAAAAGCACCTAAAGAGCGCGTCCATTCACTACCGTTTTGAGTAATCACTTTGAACTGTACCTCTGGCCCTTGTACTAAAATTAGAGCAATATCAGAAAATGATGGCCATTGTTGCGTCACTAAAGGATCAAGGACTTGTCCATTGTTTAGTGCTATTTCTGCCTGTAGGCTCTGGGCTTCGATTCGCACAGTCTTAATTAAATTTTGCTGCGGGAGAATATTGGTCATATCCAGTTCAAGAGTAGCCGCTGAAAGAGTATTGGTAATTAGATGAATACTAAAAAGCAAAAGAAAAGAAATATAGCGCATCGTAACTCCTTAAAAAAATTTATTTCATTGCTCGCATTAAGATTCACTAAATCCTAAATCATCTAAAGCACTGTCTATGTGCGGCGAATTATAAAACTCAAATTTAGAATTTGCTACATATAGCTATTGCTCAATGATTTCCATTGATAGAGAAAGAAATTTGGATTGTTATGGATAATGCATCAACGCAACATTTTATTTTTACTAAGTACCATCCGGCTCCGATTCCGGGTTCCACTTCGTTTCATCCAGGCTACAGTTTAGGTTGGCCGGCATACGTTTACGTAAATGAAATCATTTGGGATTGAAAAGGAGTTGGCCACAGATCCCAATATTCTCTTGAGCTATCTAGAACCTAGTTGTATTGTAATGGTTAGGATAAATAGAGAGGTCCTTTTTGGTGCGACTACAAAAGATTTTTGAATACAAGTATTGGCCGCAAATTGCGGTGATTGTGCTGTTATTGGCAGGGTATGCTGCATATCGTTATTTTGCTTTTTATGACACGCGTTCGAATGATGCCTATGTCTCAGCACATATGGTCAATATGATCTCTTTAGTTTCTGGCCCTGTGACGCAAATTTATGTTAGAGAAAACCAGAAGGTTAAAAAAGGCGATAAACTTCTTGAAATTGATTCTCTTCCATATACTTATGCCGTACAACGCGCTAAGGCTAAGTTAAATATTGCCAAATTGAATTATGAAAATGAAAAAGCAAATGTGATTAAAGCCGAACAACGATTAAAAGAAAGCCAAGTCCAATTGAGTTTAAGCCAAGATCACTACAACCGCTATTCAAAGTTACTATTGAAAGGTGATATGGCCAAAATCACTTTAGTTAATTTGACCGATAAAATGAAAGAACAAACGGCAGCAATTAAAGAGGCGGAAGAGCAACTTAAAATTGCACAAACCAATTTGGATGACAGTCAGATTTTAGCAGCACAGGCGGAGCTGGGCGAGGCAAATTATCTTCTAAATCATACTACTCTTGTAGCACCTGAGGATGGTTATATCACTAATTTTAATACGCGGGTAGGTCAATACATTAAAACCGGCGAAGGATTATTTGCATTTATAGAAACCAAGCAATGGTGGGTCGTTACACGTTATCGAGAAACAGCAATCCGACTGATTCAACCTGGAGACAAGGCAGAAATTATGATTGATATGTATCCAGGAAAAGTCTTTCATGGGCATGTAGACAGCATTGGCTGGGGAATTAATCGAGTACAGCGTGGTGATGTTGTTCCTTCGACCTTACTTTATTTAGAAGCAACTGAAGATTGGATTCGCATTGCACAACGTTTTCCGGTGCGAATTTATATTGATGATTTAACGGATGAATACCCCATGCGCATTGGAGCCAATGCGACGACCATTACCTACAGGTGATTTGTGTTTTTCTGGCCTCAAACTGTTGAAAACAGAGCCGCCATAAGAACTGCAGTTGCTGCATTAGCTGCGGTGTTGATTTCATTTAAATTTCATTTAGAAACACCTTTTTGGTCTGGAATGAGCGTTGTTGTTGTGTCCAATTTATATACCGGCAATATTATTGATAAAGCCATGTTGCGTATTATTGGTACTGTCGCTGGAGCGTTTTTGGGCTTTTATGCTGCAGGACTAGTGGCCAACAGTTTTTTACTCTATTTTCTTTCGTGCTTTTTAATCGTGTGCATTGGTTCCTATTATTATAGTTTCAGTGCCAATGGCTATGCTTATTTATTAGGTGCACTTTGTGCCTTTCTTATTATTTCTCAAGTTGCTATGAATCCACAAAACGCTTTTTTCGTAGCGATTTGGAGGCCGGTGGAGATTGGGATTGGCGTTTTGGTATCGGCAATTAGTGCGTATCTTATTTTTCCAAATCATTTAAAAGACAATATTGCCATACAACTGCATGATATTTTTACTGATTTCTCAGTTGAGTTAGGCCAATTGCTTAATATGTTGCGTGATGGTCAGTTTGATTTTGATGTGTTAGCACAAAACAATTTAAAGATAAAAAAGAAACTACGTAAAGCAGTCGAACTTGTCGGTGCAATGAACCATGAATTGGGGGTTACCAAAGCGCGAACTGATCAAGTTCGGGCATTGTTGGATATTTTTTATGATTTGTCACGACAGTCACAATATTTGATTCTAATATCTCCCCAGCATGGCGATTTGTCGATTGTCCAATCATTATCGATACAACCCGTGCTGAATGCGATGCAAGAGGATCTGGTGCATTTGCAGATGACTTTTTCTCATCAAGATGCGCTACTGGAATTAAAAACAGAGGCGGCAATAGCTGAAATGGAACAGCATGTGCAGCAGATACAAAAAGGGGGAGAGGGCGTTTTCTCTTATTTGAATCCAAAAACGAACATTGACATAGAAGCACAAGAACCTGCTGTTAAAAGTAATTTTGTCTATGCTTTTCTTCATTTCCTGCATCAGGTGAATCAAAGTCTTCTTTTGATGCATTCGTTATTAAGCCGCATTCCTCATGGCTTGACCAGAAAATTTCAAGTCTTAAAAACTCAGGATCGAATCCGTACCGATATAGATGTCATTAAGCGCAGTATTAAAGCTGGATTTTCGGTTATTTTGGCTTTGGGTTTTTGGATGGCAAGTAATTGGCCTGGTGGTTTAAATGGAATTATCAGCAGTCTTGTGATTTCTATTCGTAAAAATCTTTTTGAAATGAAAAATGTCAGCATTCATCGCTTACTTGGCTGTATTTTGGGTGGGGGCATTGCTTTATTCTCCTTATTTCTTATTGAGATGACACTTTATGATTTTATTTTAATATTCTTTTTTTCGGTTTGGGGTTTTTCTTATTTTATGTTCAAGCTGCCTAAATACGCTTATATTGGCTTACAGGCAAACATTGCTTTAATTATTTCTCTTGCTCAAGAAGGAGGGCCTCCTGTTTATTTGGGGCCTCCATTGCAACGTTTGGGTGGAATTGTTATTGGCATTGTCGCCAGTTTTATTGTGGCAAATCTTATCTGGCGTTCTGACGTTTGGACTATGCTCAATCGTTATCTCAATAAACTGTACCTTTATATGGGACAAAATTTAAAGCAAATACTCCTAACATCAGGAAATCAAAAAAAACTACATGATTTGGCAAACTTGTTTTGGGCTTCTCGAGGATTGCTTGAATCACTTGTTGATGAACCCTTAAGTGCTAAAAAGCAAAATATTTTAGCTGAATTACAGAAACGTTTTGATTCTTTGGTCATGATACAGGCAACTATAAGTCATATTTTGGGTGCCATTAATCGTGAAAAAGTTGTGGAAACAGCTCGAGCATTAGGATGTGACTTGCCTTTTTATGAGCACGAAGTGTGGGTTGCGTTTAGCCAGCACGATGAGCCATATGGATTGACATTAAGCCATCAATTACAGGATTTATTATCTGAAATTGATAAAAAAATGACATTTTCCCAGGTGTCAGATAATGATTTAAGGGGCTTTTTAGCGTATGTAAATGCGTTAAATCAGTTGGCTTTAAGAATTCATTAGGGAAAAACCCGAGGGATTATCACTTTTTTCGCACAGTTTATAAATTTTTCTCTATCTTTCACCTGCAAAATTGTAGCCTTCACCCAGGCTACTTTTGACTGCCAGCAGGCATAGCGTCTGTCGTAAATACGGCCGTATTTGTGTTTTTTTATCATTATCTCCGAAATAATTCATTTTAAATCAATTAACTAGCTGAACGAATAAGCCTTATTTAATTCGTGTCTTAATCCTGAGCCTATTGTTCCAGAATAAATTGCTGATCATAATTTGCACCAATGTAACTTTGTAAGACTTCATCTATGCGTATTCAGACTGAGGCACAACGTCTAGCCCATCCTCAAGCTCGATTAATTCCTAAATCGCTAATGAATGATGAGAGCGTCTTTAGGAATGAGCTGTTGGATGATTTCATTCCGCTGATGCAAACCCAGACAAACGCGCAATTATTTGCTTGTTTACGTGATTTTGTTATGCCTCAAGAACAGAGAAAACGAAAATGTTTATGGCTTGCTGTGGTGTACAGTCATCCTCATCTGAGCAAAGAACAATTGGTGGCACTTGCGAAGCAGATAGGCTTATCGCCCAAGGCGCATCTTGAGGTGAGCATCATGCTTAACCGCCAGGATAATTTAGCGTATGTGATAGACCTGCCAGGTTATGCAGAAGTCATTGAGCAGCAGGTAAGAGCTTTCTTTGGTTTGGCGGCTGGCTATGGATGTCTTGGCATGCTCACTGATTTGGCATCAAAAGCGTCGCCCGAGAAATTACAAGCGATGATTGCTGCTGATGATTATTGGGCTTTTATGTGGGCAGCAGAAAATGGTCATCTAGAAGTACTTCGTTATTTGGAATCAAAAGCGCCAGCTAAAGTGCAAGAGATCATTGCTGCTGGTAATTTTGCGGCTTTTAGATGGGCAGCAGAAAATGGTCATTTAGAAGTACTTCGTTATTTGGCATCAAAAGTGTCACTTGATAAAGTACAAGAAATGGTTGCTGCTTATGAGTTTCGAGCTTTTAGATTGGCTGTGAACAACAATCAGGTTGATGTACTCCAGCACTTATTAGGTTTTACTTCGGTATTTGCCTATGCTGAAGCGCACCAACGAGAATATGGGGCTATTGTTATTCCTTATCTAGAACAACAGATTTTGAATTTACGTACCCGCAAGCAGGCTTTTGAACAAGCCCACCCCAATGCGGTTTTTGATGTAGGCAGTGACGAGGAAGGGGATTTATTTTTTTACTACGCACGCCAATTAATTCGCCGCAACGCCCCTGCCTTACGCGATGCACTGTTATTGTTACTAGAGCTTCCTGGGGTGAAAGCCCGGGCACATCGCGCAATTCGCGGTGGTGTCCCTAATGAATTATTGCGGCTGGCCTTAAGCGTAAATAACCAGATGGCAGCCGAATTGTTATTGGCCATCCCAGCGGTACGCCAAGAAGCAGAAGCGCATGACTATTATCGCGACGAGCAACAAGGTGCGTTGGACTTAGGACAATTAGCGCGCGACCGCGAATCGTCGATGACGGCGCTAAGCCAAGGCGAGCAGCAACGCTTACAGGGCGTCTTAACCCGTTATCAACCCTTACTTACTGCTGCAGGCATTACAAATTGTAT
>Ga0097683_1000203_pt1 | contig 113832 bp, 75 predicted proteins | sample ThiBio_1000_plan_2_FD_72846 | JGI IMG/M metagenome (GOLD analysis project Ga0097683, IMG submission 72846) | Wastewater bioreactor microbial communities from Cape Town, South Africa - Thiocy_cont_1000_plan - 1398105538256 (version 2) (version 2) ...
CTCGAACCAGTTTGAATTTTGGCGAGGCGTCGAGCGAGCGAAGCCCCAGGCGCGTACGCTTTGGTACGCAACTGGGGTGAGAGAGTGATGACAACAAAGCATAAATTCAAAATGGAAAGAGCATACCAGGTAGTAGAAATTGATGAGGCAGCGTGTATAGGTTGTACCAAGTGCATACAAGCCTGTCCTGTAGATGCCATCATTGGTGCATCAAAGCAAATGCACCAGGTATTAACAGAATATTGCATAGGATGCGGGCTATGTTTACCTCCCTGCCCTGTCAATTGCATTACGGTGCAGCCTATGGAGGTTTCACCGGAAATGCGACGTCAACAGGCAAAAACTGCTAAAAATCGTCACCAGGCGAGAAAATTGCGCTTGCAACAGCTAGAAGCTCAAAAACGCGCAGCAGATGATCAAGTGATAAACACTAACCTGAAAGATCTCATCGCAAGCTCACTTGCAAGAGCGCAACAAAAAAACAAACCGCGTCAATGGGGTGCGGACGATGAATAAAGAGCAGCGAGAAGAAATCTTTAAGCGCTTTGCTAAAAATAATCCTGCACCGACAACTGAGCTCCAATATAAAAATGAATTTGAGTTGCTGATAGCCGTTATTTTATCGGCGCAAGCAACTGATGTCAGTGTTAATAAAGCGACTCCGCTTCTTTTTAAAGCCGCAAACACGCCTAAAAAGATGGCAGCCCTTGGTGAAGAGGGACTAAAAGAATATATTAAATCGATTGGTCTCTATCATACTAAAGCAAAAAATATTATCAAAACCTGCCAAATCTTAGTCGAACAACACCATTCGCATGTACCTCGTACACGTGAAGCATTAGAGGCTTTACCAGGAGTTGGCAGGAAGACGGCTAATGTTATCTTAAATACAGCTTTTGGCGAGCCAACAATTGCGGTTGACACTCATATTTTTAGGGTGGCCAACCGCATAGGTCTCGCTAAAGGTAAAACACCGCTTGAGGTAGAAAAACAATTATTAAAAGTGGTGCCCAAACAGTATTTGCATGATGCACACCACTGGCTGATTTTGCATGGGCGTTATACCTGCATTGCCAGACGGCCTAAATGTTCTGCGTGCATTATTCAAGATTTATGCGAATATCCAGACAAAGTTTTTGATTAAGGTAAAATATGGTTGATCAAGATCCTACTGCTTTACGAAAAGTATATTTCGATGCATGGCAAAAAACATTGCAAAATCTACCATTAACCCCAATGGAAGCCATCATTTCTGACATTATTAAACGTCACCCTGAGTATCAACCCATTTTTTCTGATCCAGAAAATTTTAACGACTTACAAAATGAAAAATTTGCATTAGATCATAATCCGTTCTTTCATTTAGGGTTACATGTCACCATTGCAGAACAAGTAGGCGCCAATAGACCTTTAGGGATCCGTCCTCTTTATCAACGTTTGTTGAAAAAATATGGCGATCAAAACCAAGCCGAACATAAAATGATGGAATGTTTAGCACGGATCTTAGTAGATAGTTTTCAGCAATCTAATTCAGTCAATGAAAAACGATATTTGGAAGCCATTAGACGATTACTATAAATTATATATGCTCAAGAGGAGGTAGATGATTTATTTTTTTTAACAAAATCAAGAAAAGAAGAGATATCTAATGGTTGGCTAATGAAATAGCCTTGCGCATAATGACACTCTTCTTTTTCAAGAATATTCCACGCTTCTTGCGTTTCAACCCCTTCTGCCACTACTTTTAGGCTTAGGCCTTTCCCTAAATTAATAATACATCGAACAATAGGAAGAGTGTCAGAAGAAATGCTTAAGTTCTTAATAAATGATTTATCGATTTTTAGTTCGCTAAAAGGCATGCGATGTAACTCAATTAAGGAGGAATACCCGATACCAAAATCATCCATTGATAATTCAAACCCGTGGATCCGCAATCTGGTTAGGATATCCATTGCCACTGTTGGCTGACTCATCACTGAGGTTTCTGTGATTTCAAAACAAATTTTTGCCGGATCAATACGATATTTTTTTACATAGCTCACTATTTCGTCCGGGAGGCTAAGATCAGTTAAATCTCTTCCCGAAAGATTAATCGATAATTGAAAATCTATTTGATGCTCATGAATTTGTTTTATAGCCTGTTGGATAATATAACGAGAAAGATTGCTAATTGAGCCTGTCTTTTCAGAAAAAGGAATGAATGCATCAGGGTAAATAAGATTTTTTTGAGAAGGAACTTGCCACCGAACAAGTGCTTCCGCGCCAATAATTTCTTTGGTTTTTATCAGAACTTTAGGTTGATAATGCAAAATAAATTCATGATTTTTGATTGCTCGTTCTATATCTTGTTCGTTAAAATTGAACCCATAGTTTTTATACTTATTTAAAATAACCGTCAGTGTTTTTATATCAATTGGCTTCTGAAAAGTTCCTGCCATCATTAAACCACGACTTTCACCTAAACGTACGGTTGTTGCACGTACTTTATCATCATGAGAGCTAATAACAACAATTGGACTCTTGCATCCATGTTCTGATAAAAGGCGTAAAACTTCAACGCCATCACCTTCAGTTAAGGACAAATCCAAAAAAATAAGCGTGGGTTGAAATTTTTTATATACAGTAGAAACTGATAAAATATCATCGGCTGTGTTAACAAGATAACCACAATTTTGCGCAATATCACTAAACAATCGATGAATGGCAAGATCATCGTCTACAATGAGTAATCTGTGCTCGACCATCTTTCAGTCCTTGTATATGATTTTTAAAAATAATTCTATATTCTTAACCCAGCAACACTTTTTTTACTTCACGCTTAAATACTTCTCTCATAAAACTTTCCTTGCGAAATATATTGGCACTATGCTTCTTTAATAAATTTTGTTCTTCTTGCGTAAGGGATTTAGAAGTTAAGATAATAATAGAAATATCTGAAGTTTCTGGATGTCTTTTTAACTCTTCAAGAACAGCAAAACCATCTATTTTGGGCATGACTAAATCTAAAATCATCACATCAGGGTGATGATGATTAACAAAGTCTAAAGCTTGCGCACCATCATGTATACAGGAAACTTTACACGGCATTTCCTTTAATGTTTCCTCTATCAGCGCTGTAGAGTTACGATCATCATCAACGACCAACACATGAATATTTTTTTTTAAATTACTTTTTCGGACATAATTTAAAATAGAATCTGTGAGCTGATTTCGACCAATCGGCTTTTGCAGGATATCAACAGCACCGACTATTGCGCCTCTATTTTCATTTGCAGCAACTGAAACCACAATAGTAGGTACATTCGCTAATATTTTGTGTTTTTTTAGCTCAGCCATCAGTTCGATGCCACTCATTCTGGGAAGAAAGATATCGAGAATAATAATATCTGGCACAGCTGTATATTGATGAGTAAGCACGTCTTCAGCAGTGGATTTCCATAATACCTCAAAACCCAGTTCTTTGAGTTGCATACCAAATAAATCTGCGGCAATCGGATCATCCTCGACCACAAGAGCATAATGTTGAGATTTAGTATCAGTCGTTTTAGAGAAAATTGTTTCATCTTGTGTTTTATATGGAAAATATGGCAATTCAATGGTAAAAGTGCTACCTTTACCCTCAATGCTTGCTACATTGACTGTTCCACCATGAAGCTCTGCCAAATGACGCGCAATGACTAAACCCAAGCCTGTTCCTTTTTCACGTGTCTTTGCAGCACTATGAATTTGCTCAAAAGGTCTGAATAATCGTTTCAAATCTTCTTTTGCAATCCCAATCCCTGTATCTGTCACGGCGATAACTAATGTATACTTATTTTTTAAATAAGCATGCACTTTCACGATACTATCATTAGGCGCAAATTTAACTGCATTTGAAAGTAAGTTATAAATAATTTGTTTTAATTTTCTTGGGTCATAAGTACATAGATTGATCAAGTCTTCAATCTCTAACTCTAAATCAATATGGTATTGCGCGGCTTTAGTTTTTATAATGGTTAGCGATTGTTCTAAAAGCTGTTTTAAATCAAAAGGTTCAATTTCTAACTCCATTTTACCAGCTTCCACTTTAGAAAGATCAAGAATATCATTAATAAGCTCTAGCAAAAATTGACCGCTATTATAAATATCACTGCAATATTCTCTCTGTTTCTCGTTTAAAGGCCCTAGCAATCCATCTTTTAATACTTCCGAGAAGCCAATGATTCCATTTAATGGCGTACGAAGTTCATGCGACATTGTAGCAATAAACTTTGATTTCATTAAGTCGGCATATTTAAGTTTTTTGTTTTTAGCAATGTATTTTTTCAATTGCGTATTTTGCGTTTTCATTTTTTTTGAAATTTTTCTTTGGATAGATGTATCACGTGCTCGAACTTGAATGGCTGGCATTTCTTTGTATTTTATGGGAACAGCAATCACTTCTGTTTCCAATTCTTTTCCATCAGGACTTACCAATACCAAATCTATCAAAGATGACAGGAGATGTCCTTTTTCCATCTGTGCAATTTCATCACGATAAGCCTGATGAAAATCTGGATGAATAAATTTATAAATGGATTCCCCAAACAAAGTTTGAGGTTCTTCAACGCCAAAAGCTGCCGCGCCAGCAAAGTTTAAAAAAACAAGTTTTTCTTGACAATGTATCAATATAACATCTGGTGATAGCTCAACTAAATTCTTATAACGTTGATCTACTTCCGTCAATTCTTGTCTATTTTTCTTTTCCTTTAATTCTCGCTCTAAAGCTAAAGGCAAACGGCTTAATTTATCCTTCATAATATAATCGTTTGCCCCAAGCTTCATTGCCTCTACAGCAATTTCTTCGCCAATTGTCCCAGAAACAATGATAAATGGAATGTCTAATTTACGCTCTTTTAGTATCTTGAGTGCGCTTAATCCGTCAAATAGGGGTAAAGAAAAATCAGAAATGATGGCATCTGGCATTTTATCAAGCTCTACAAGATAATCACTTTCATTATCAACCAGCGAACACTCAAGCCTAAAACCAGACTCCTGCAAGATATAGGTTAATATTTCAGCATCTTCAGGCCTATCTTCAACGATAAGTAAGCGGATAGGAAATTGCATATCTCACCTATTTGCTTTTATCTTGCTGTTATATTTTGTAATAACCAATAGTAGCCAATTTCGCGTACAGCTTGGGTAAATTGGTTAAAATCTATTGGCTTAACCATGTAACTATTGACCCCTAACTTATAGCTTTCGACTAAATCTTTCTCTTCCCGTGAAGAGGTCAATACAACAATCGGTATACTTCTTGTTTCTGGACTTTTTTTAATGATATTAATCACTTCAAGTCCATCTATTTTTGGTAATTTTAAATCAAGTAATATAACTTTGGGTTGATTATTTAGAGATCGTTTTGCATAGGCATTCTTACAAAAAATAAAATCTAAAGCTTCTTCCCCATCTCTGACAACTTCGATATGATTCGATAAATTGTTATTCTTTAACGCATAAAGCGTGAGCTCTAAATCTTTAGGATTGTCTTCAACGAGAAGAATTTCAACTGGTTTATTTTCATTAATTTCAATACTCATCCTCACCTCCAATGGTAAAATAAAAAGCAGCGCCTTCTCCTACTTTCCCTTCTGCCCATATTCTACCGCCATGACGGTGAATGACTCTCTCCACAATTGCTAAACCAACCCCGGTTCCTTCATAGTCTTCCGCTCTTTGCAGTCTTTGAAAGACTTTAAACAATTTATCTACATAGCGCATATCAAAACCAACGCCGTTATCTTTGATAAAATAGATTATTTCGTTATTTTCTTGCTTAAAATCTATTTGAATGTGTGGATTTTCAATTTTGCCAGTATATTTTATTGCATTAGATATCAGATTAATCATAACTTGTTTTAATAAGCTTTCATCAGCTTGACAAGACGGTAGTTCTGGATTGATACTAACATTAATTTTTTTATCTGAATTTTCATTTAGAATCTTTTCTGCTATCGTTTTGCTCAAGAGATACATTGAAACATTTTGTTTTTTTATTGATTGCCTGCTAAATCTCGAAAATTTCAAAATCGCATCAATCAAATTGCCCATTTCTAAAGCACTTTCACTAATGCGAGAAATAAAATGCTTTGCTTCATCAGGCAATGTCTTAGCGTATTTTTCTTCTAGGATATGACTAAAACCACCGATAGCGCGTAAGGGTGCTCTTAAATCATGCGAAACAGAATAGCTAAATGCTTCTAATTCTTGATTGGCCTGTAATAATGCAGCTTCATTTTCTTTAATTTTATTTTCTGCACGAATGCGCTCAGTGATATTTTGGCTAACATAAAAAACACCAACAATACGATTATTTTTATCTTTTAATGGATAATAATTTACCTCATAATGATGACTTTTTTCTGGCCCGCCAAGTTCAGCTATTGTTTTGAATTCATTATTTTCGAGCGCTTTAGTTAAGCAAGCATTCATCATCGCTTGATCACCTGGAAAATGTGCTAAATAATTAAGGATATTATCTCCGACTTTAATATCTTTATGATAGATAATCTTATATTCTCTTGCGCATGAAGAATTGAAATAAATTACATTTAAATTAATATCGAAAGCAGCAATAATGTCTTTAGCTCCTTCGATAATTCCTTTCAAAAGATTATAAAAATCCTGAATTTGATGCTGGCTTTTCCTAAATTTATTTTCCGCTATCAATTGTGACTCTTCGATTGAAAACAGATGTGCCTGCATTTTTTCTTCATTGCTAAATTCATCAGCGATTGGTTTTGGTAGTTTAGTCTTTCGTTTCAATAAAACAAAATCAGTCACATCTTCCACTCGGTGAATGATATATCTAATTTCATCATTTTCATCTAAAATAGGTAAATTAGTAGGAAACCAGTAGCGAATTTCGAATTCCCCGCCTTGATATGAGGGGCGACGAATATCATACTTTTGGATTGGCATTGAATCCGGGATCTTTTTTTCTAAGACCTTTTGGAGAGAAGCATTGAGATTGTAAACACCTGTACTATTTTCATCAGTGGGATTATCTGGAAAAACATCGAACAGTTTTCTCCCGATTATTTCTTCTCGTTGAGTCATTGTCGCACGTAGATACTCATTTGTAACTGCAACTATTACAAAATCTGGAGATAATATAAGGCATTGTGCTGGAACAGCATCAAAAAGCGTTTTAAAATCCAAAGATTCATTTTTTGATAATGTCGTATTTGTAACCATTTCACGAAACAACAATTTTTGATATCTATATAGTCTAATCTATTTCAATGCTATAAAAACAACTGGACTCTCTATTTTTTTCGTGTGGCCACACAGTTCATGAAAAATACCTTAAAGATTCTTCATCACTAATATGAATATTGAAAGCGCATAATGGTTATAATTACAGAATGAACACGCTGATCTTGAAAGGCAGTTTAACGATAAAGTTTTATCACGACACGACGATTTTTGGCTCGTCCTTCAGCTGTTTTATTGGTTGCAACTGGGCCTTTATCAGCGAAGTCTTTCATATTGACCATCTTTGGAGAAATGCCATAATGCATGACCATGAAATCTTTTACCGCCCACATTCTTTCATAAGAAAGTTGAACATTTGCCTGATAATTTCCCTTGGAATCGGAATAACCTTCAAGGGAAATTTTTCGAATTTTACCATCTGTTCGAATAAAATCTGCAAGCTCTTTTAAGCGCGCCTCATTTTCATTACTTAAAATACTACTTCCACTTTCAAAATACAGCACAGACTCTTTTAAATTCGAGAAGGGATGTGTAATCATCTCTGAAATACAATTTAAATATTCTTTGTAGGGTTTTTGAAATCCAATGGCAGATAACACAATTTTATCTTGCGACAGGCTACGTAAATTACCTGCCGTATTGGCAGGCGTCATAACAAAAGCTGGGGTTCTTCCACGTGCTAAGCTTTCCAACAATTGATAAACCGTAATGCTCGATAGTTTGATGGGAGTTTGTCCCAGGGATACGGGGATCTTCCCCAATAAAAGGGATTGATTATTATACTGCCACCTAGGTAATGAAACGATGATCTTGGCGTATCCAGGTTGCAGCCGCCCTAAAATGGACTGCAAAATAAAGCTTTGATGCCCTCCCGAAGATTGACTAAACGTCGCAGAACCATATCCAGGAATAGTGTGGCTTAAGGTGCACTCTAGCTTTGAACCACTTGTTTTCCAAGATGAATGCGCCATAGGCGCATCAAAGCTCTCAGCAAATACGGATTGCACTAGGCTAAGCAGAGCAGAAAACGTTACAATACGCAAAACTGTGTGCGACATCGATCGAGATGATCCTTGTGAACTGGGACTCGCCATCCATTCATCGACCAAAAATATAAAGAGCTTTATGGAACAGATAGAGATAATTTATCCAGATGACTGGCACTGTCATCTTCGAGATGGTGCTTACTTAGCAACGACCGTCCCTATGGTGGCAAAACAATTCAAGCGCGCCATAGTAATGCCCAATTTAAACCCTCCGGTTACAACCGCAGAGCTGGTTAGGCAATACCATCAGCGAATCATGGAGCATGTGCCAACAGGCAATTCATTTACGCCCTTGATGACATTGTATTTAAAAGATAGTACGACCCCTGAGATAATTAAAGAAGCAAAACAAGAAGGGCTTCTTTTTGGCTGCAAATTGTACCCAGCAGGTGTAACAACACATTCTCAAGCAGGGGTTACACAGCTAGAAAAGCTATTTCCTGCGCTAGAAACAATGGCAACACTTCAAGTTCCACTGCTTATTCACGGAGAGGTGAATGATCCCGAAGTGGACATTTTTGATCGCGAACGTATTTTCATTGAAAAACACCTTACCACTCTATTAAAAGAATTTCCCACTTTAAAAATAGTACTTGAACATATCACTACGCAGGATGCTGTTCAGTTTATCAAAGAAAGTGCTAACAATGTTGCGGCAACGATAACACCACAACACCTCTGGCTCAATAGAAACGCCTTATTTAGCGGTGGGATCCAACCACACCATTACTGTTTGCCCGTTTTAAAAAGAAAAATTCATCAACAAGCTTTAATACAAGCCGCAACCAGCGGCAATCCTAAATTCTTTCTAGGGACAGATAGCGCACCTCATCCTCAGGCACAAAAAGAATCTGCTTGTGGATGTGCGGGGATCTTTAGCCACCATGCGGCAATGGAAATGTATGCGCATATATTTGAGCAAGAAAACGCGTTACCTCTGTTTGAAGGATTTGCCAGCAAATTTGGACCTGATTTTTATGGATTACCCTACAATAAGGAAAAACTCATTTTACGCAAACAAAATTGGGACGTGCCTGAGAAACTTGTCTTTGGCAATGACACGCTTATTCCCTTTCTTGCGGCTAAAACATTGAATTGGCAGCAAATATCATGAATAAAGATCTTGCCAGCCGCTTCAGAGGCTTTTTGCCAATTGTTATTGATGTTGAAACAGGTGGCGTCAATCCTGCTAAAGATGGATTGCTTGAAATCGCTGCGATTAGCATTTCAATGGATGAACAAGGTTTAATTCACCCCGATCAAATTTACCACTATCATGTGATACCTTTTGAAGGTGCCAACCTTGATCCGGCAGCTCTTGCATTTAATAAAATTGATCCTTTTCATCCTTTTCGTTTTGCTGTTCCAGAAATGCAAGCATTAAAAGAACTATTTAGCGCAACCTCAAAAGAATGCAAACAAAAAAATTGCAGTCGCGCAGTAATTGTTGGGCATAATGCTTGGTTTGATCAACAATTTATCAATGCTGCCGTTGATCGTTGCAAGCTTTCTCATAACCCCTATCATCGCTTTACCAGTCTTGACACGGCAACGTTGAGTGCGCTTGCATATGGACAAACAGTTCTTTCACGCGCACTAGAATTAGCGAAAATTCCCTTTAATATTGATGAGGCGCACTCAGCCCTTTATGATGCTAAACATACAGCTGAGTTATTTTGTGCTATTGTGAATCGTTGGCAAGCATTGGGGGGTTGGCCTCTTGCGCTCCCCACAGAATAATCATCTTCTTAAGGTGTCAATTGCTAACAAATCTACCACTCGTACCTTGCACGCAAATATCCTGCGTGTGAGGTATAATCTTTCTTATAATCAAAATCGTAATTAGCAGTAAAAATAACAGCATTAATACCGTATATGGTGCCACTTAAACCAATATTGTAACTATCTTGAACCGGAGAAAATCCTGGCGTAATGAAACTAGGGCCTGCTCCAACGAATTGGGAGGTGGTTTGCATTCTATCGCCAATAAAATCGTAAAGGGCTTGGAGATGAAATTCTCCCTGGAATAGCATTTTTTCGTTAATCACATAATCATCTATCAATCTTAAACCAAGACCTGCTTGTAACATATTATAATCTGCACCATCAACCATTTGATTTGCAGCTTGCGATCTCTTTTCTTCATAAGCACGTAAATTCAAATTAGAATAATATAAAGACGCAAATGGGATTGCATGCAGCATTTTCATACCATAGACATAACCTGCTTCTGCAATTGCACCGGTTTGAATACCATGAAAACGTGCTCTAGGATAGGAATTGATCCGTCCAAAGAAAATATTTCGATTAATTAGATAATTATTGTAGGCAGCGCCTACAGCTAAATTGAAAAAGAAAGGACAATCAAAATCTATCGTACTATAAACTGTCCCTTGATAACTATTCGCTAAAGTTTTAGACAGCGATACATTGTCATGCACATCTAGGGTGGACCAACTTAATGACCATCCTATTAAGGAATTATCTGTCAACATGGTATCCCCACCCAGGATGACACCCCAACTATCATTACGATAACCATCAACTCCTTGACGTCGTTTTTGATTGGCATGTTGACGAAAAACTTTTACCCATCCCCCATAATCTCTATCATCTAAGTCACCACTTGATTGACCACTTTGCATTTTGGGCATATTCAAATGGATCCGCCAAAAATTCACCCGCTGCATTCTGTCATTAAGCGAGCCAAAAATCTGCTTCTGGTTCATAAAACCTTCATAAACAATAGCACCGTCAACAATCGGTGCTAAAGTTGATAAAGCATAATTGAGCGAATCTGCATCGGTAAATAATGATAATTCCTCAATAAGATCTTCCAAAGCGTCAAAGGTAGCACCACCTAATGCTATTGAATCTAAAGCCCCTGCTACTCCCTGATTAGGCGGGGTTGCAACGCTGGTCAAGGGTTGCGATGTGATCACTAAATCCAATTCATTTGGATTGCCTGGATTAATTTTTGTTTCAAAATTCGTTAAAAACGTGTCCTGATTAGTCACAGGAATAACGGCAAGCGCACTACCTGCACCACCTGTGACAACGGGAATAACAGTTGCTATACCAGGAGAAAATCCTGGGCGAAGCACTGTTAGAGTCGTCGGTGGAGCAACTGTTGCAGCGCCAGAAGCAACCACATCTCCTGTAGAGCGTAAATTCCCCGCCATATCCACAGCAATGTTGGTATTGGCGGTGTTCATTGTAAAAGGTCCAACAATATTAAGCTGTGACTGATTCGTTAAAAACAAAGTACCATTAGAAATGGTGACATTATTCGCCGTCACGGTTGGAGTATCAACAACAGTTAAAGTTCCACCGTTATCCACTGTCATCGTATTAGCAACAATATCTGCTATCAAATTAACATTAGTACCGGCAGCACCATGAATATTCACTAAGTTGATTGCATTGCCCGGATCACCTATGGGAAACAAAATATCAGAATTCCCTAAAAATTGTACTGTTCCAGTATTATTAGCAACCGCAGTAGTGATTGGGCCATAAGCGACACTACCACTTGTTAGTTGTAGCGTGCCTAATGCTTGAAATTCAATATTGTTGGCAAAAATATCTCCATTGATAGTGGTGGTTGTGGCTGAAGATAAATTAACGGCATTAAAAAAATGGGTTTGGCTACCAATGCTACCATTCAACGTAGTATTACCAGCGTTATTAATATCTAAAATATCTACATTATTGTTATTAGTCGTAAAATTAGCATTGACTAATGCAGCCCCCGGTGAATCTAGTTTAATGGTGGTTCCACCCACTCCCACAACATTGATTGTATTTGCTTGAACTACTGGGCTTGGTAAGGTAAGGGTATTATTTCCCCCCAACGTATTTACCGAAATCAATTTAAGCGGATTGCCTTGACCAATATTACCTGTCACAGTGCTTGCGCCTTCAAAAATAACCGTACCCGCTATTCCATTTGCGCCATCTAATCCAACCCCTGTATTAACATTAATATTAACCCCATTCGCTACTTTCAACATGGTATCGGTAAAAAATACCACCGGCGTCGCTTGAACAAGATCGGCTTGAAAATAAACTGTGTCAGCTGTGGTGCCTTCTAATCCAATTCCTAAGATCCCAAAGGTGGGACAAATCCTACCAGTAACCGTCGCTGCTCCTTCGAAAAAAATAACATCAAAGGCATTGTTGCCTGTATTATCGATGGAGATACCACCTGTATTGCCAATAGTGGTGGCTGGCGTAATGAAAAAGTTAACATTTGACGCTGTAAAATTGTATCCGCTGCCAGGAAAATAAGGCGCAGTAGCAGATGTTTGACCATTTGCACCAGCATCTAAGTTAACTGTAGCAAAAGCTAAGGGATGAAATGCTGCAAACAAAGTTGAAGCAAGCACACTACGCACAAGAAACGACTTATTAGAGCTGGTTTTGCCTTTTCTTTGCACTTTACTTTCCTTGTGTGACTGCACTGTCGTTGTTTTACCAATCATACCGTGCTCTTATCTGACCTGCATGCGCCGTATAATTTTCTTTGATATCGAAATCATATCCTGCCTTAAATGTCCAATTTGCTTTGCTAAATAGTGATAAACTTGCGCCCAAATTGTAGCTTAGACGAGCAGGTTTAAATCCTAAGGTTTTGAAATCAGGACCTGCACCTACAAACTGTGAAGTAGTTTCCATTCTGTCATTTATAAACGCATAGTAAACCATTGCATGACCTTCACTTTGGAACACGCGCTGATAATTAGCATCATAGTCTTCTACAAGTTTGAACCCTATTCCGCCTAGCAAAGAATTGAATTGGCTACTTTGAATGATTTGATCTGCCGTATCTGCGCCCTTTTCTTGATAACTGCTTAAACGAAGGTGAGAATAAAATAGGTTGGCTAGAGGGATAGCATGGAAATTTCCTTGACCAAAGATGTAACCTGCTTCACCTGCAAAGCCACCTTGCCATCCATGGTAATCACCTACAGGGAAAACGCTGACACTACCAAAGGTAATATGTCGCTGTGTTTCGTAATCGTTATAAGCTATAGAAGCAGAACCATTAAAGAACCAAGGACACTCCCATTCAAGACTGCCATATACAGTTGCTTGATAGCTATTGACCCGCGTTTTCATCCAAGGCAAAAGATCATGTTGTAAATCTAAGTTCGCCCAACTTAGCGCTGCCCCAACCATATATTCATCTGTGAGCATGGTATCGCCACCTACCACAAGCCCCCACATATCATCTTTATACCCTGCAATTTTTTGACGTTTTTGCTGATTTGCATGCAAGTGAAATGCTCTTACCCAGCCACTTGAGTCAGGATATTCAGAATCTCCGAAAGCGATTCCTTTAGCATTTTCTTTCAGGGCTTTATGCCTACTCCAAAAATGTTCGCGATCTATTCTCTCAGCAATTGAATCATAAACCATTCTTTGTGCCATAAAACTTTCTTGTGTCACTGCGCCATCAACTAATGGTGCTAAAGTACTTAAAGCAAAATTCAAAGAAGCTGCATCAGGGAAAGTATTTAATTGTTCAATGATATTCTCTAAAGTGCCTGTAAGTGGCACACCAGATAGGGCAATTTCATCTAAGGCACCACCCACCCCGATGGTATTGCTTTGATCAGCCACATTTGCCAAAGATTTCGAGGTAATGATTAAATCTAATTCATTTGGGTTAACTGGATTCACTTGCGTGGTAAAAGTGGTCAAAAATGAATTAGGGGTCACAATATTAAGTGGGGCTAATACGCTCCCAGCGCCCCCATTCACAATCGGAATAACGGTTGCCTGATTGGGAGAGAAGCCTGCATTAACAATGCTAAGATTTCCTGGTGCAGCTACAAATGCTTGCCCTGTAGCAACAACATGTCCTGTCGAGGTTAAATTATGCGCCATATCCAATTTTAAGGTGGCATTTGCTGTATTTAGCGTAAAATCACCATTAACATTCAATGTGCTATTTGGTACTAAACTTAATACCCCATTTGAAACATCGACATTTGCTGTAATAGTGGGAGAGCCACCCACTGATAAAGTACCACCATTATTCACATCAAAGGTGTCTGCAAAAACATTGGCGTTTAAGTTTACGGTTGTACCAGCAGGACCATTCACGGTTACATTATCGATGGGGATCCCCGCCTGACCAATATTAAAGCCAATAGTAGAGCTCCCAAGGAAAGTAACGCCTCCTTCTCCAGGTATAGCTGTCGAAATGGGACCAATAGCAGAAAATCCATCGCCTATTTTAAGCGTGGTTCCAGCTTGTTGAAATTGAATGTTATTGGCATAAATATCGCCTATTACTTCGGCCGTGATCCCCGCCTTATTTATGTTCACCTGCGCATATCGGTTAGCGGGTGCGCCAATACTACCGTCAATCAAAGCATTTCCATTTGGCTCGATATTTAAAACATCGATACCATTGTTATTCGTTGTGAAATTACCAAAAACGCTCACGCCACCTGCGGGGTTGTTAAGATTAATAGTTGTTCCGCCAGCCCCTACAATATTAATGGTATCGGCATTCAATTGGCTTCCAATAAAATTCGCGGTTTTAATGCCACCGCCTGTATTCACAGAAACTAATCTTAAGGGTGTTGTCATACCGACATTTTGCACTGTTGCATCGCCGACAAGAATTAACTGATCTGCAATCATCCCCGTTTTATTATCAACATCAAAGATGCTTTTACCATCACCAATAGCAACAGAAGCATCTACTAAAAAATTAATCGGCGTATTATTAAAGATATCGTTATTGAAGACAACGAGATCGCCTGTACCCAATATATTAATAGTGTTAAAACCATTCGTGGCGCCAATCTGTCCATTCACAATGGAATTTGCCAAAAATTGCACCGTGCCGGTAGTGCCACCTGTTTTATTATCAATATTGCCATCAATGAATCCCCCAGAAAAATTTGCAGTAGCATTGGCATTGAAATAAACTGGGGTTTTGTTAAAAATACTGCCACCAAAAGACACTGTGCTGCCGGCCTGATTTAAATCTATTTCTGTCAAGCCATTGTTTGCACCAATGGTCCCCGTGACGCCCCCACTTCCTGTGAAAATTAACTTCCCTGCACCATTCGCTGGAACTTGACTATCAACATTTCCAAAAATTGTCACATTATTATTTAATGTTGCTGTTGAAAGATTATTTGCCGTAGCCGTAAATAAAAAATTACCAGCGCCAACGGAAACATTTTGTTGAAAATTGACATCATCACCAGGACCCCTCAATTGAATTTGATGGACGGCATTGTTTGTGATGCCAATTGTGCCTGAGACGATGCTTGCACCATCAAAAATAACGGTGCCAATATCTGTCGCACCAGTTATATTGTTAATGCTACCATTCACATCCACGCCATTGAAAAATTCCATCGTCGATGCCGCATTTGCCGCACCTGAAAAATTGAAGGTAGGAATAGTAAGAATATTTTGCTTGAAAATAGCAGAAGCACTGGGGCCTGACACATTCAATGTCGTGGCGGTGACATTGTCATCAAAAGTCGCCGTGCTGCTATCCCCGCTGACATTGATCGTCGTTGCGGTAGTAACCTTCTGAAAGTCTGCTGTGCTGGAAGTGCCGCTTACATTAATCGTTGTTGCGGTAACAATATCCTCGAAAGTAGCTTTACTATTGCTGCCATTAACATTGACATTGGTAGCAATAGCATCATTTTTAAACGTCACATCATTTGCTGCGCCATTAATATTAATATTCGTTGCTTTAATCACATCTTGAAAGGTGACAACGCCAGGCGAACCTGTTGTGGTTACTGCAAAAACAGGGTTCGTTTGCCCAATGGTATTTACAAAATTATTACTGCCTTCAAAAATGACCGTACCAATACCGGCTGTGCCAGTGAGGTTATCAATTTTGCTATTGATGGCAACACTATCTTTAATATCAAATGTAGAGGTTGCAGACGCTGCGCCTGCAAAATTAACTATGTCGGCATTAACCGTATTGCCAAAAGTAACAGTGCTACCCGCACTTTCAAGCGTTACTGCAGAAACTGGATTAGTGGAGCCTATTATTCCATTGACCGTGGCGTTGCCGAGAAACTGAACAATATCATTTACATTAGGTCCAGGATTATCAATATTGCCGGTAATAGTAATTGTCGTACCATTCGCAAATGAGGCCGTTTGATTATCAGCCAAAAAGACTAAATTTCCTGTCCCAACATTAATATTACCGTTAAAAGAAACTTTAGCATTTGCATTCAATAATGAAATTTGGTGAATAGTTTGATTTGCTGCTGCTCCCCCTATTGCACCATTAAAGGTCACACCATTTTCTGCAAAAAGAGTACCAATATCTGGATTTCCGGTTGTATTACCGACATTGCCATTGATGGTTATATTAGAATCAAAAATTAACTCAGTTGCTGCAGTGGGATTTGCTCCATCAAAATTAATACCACCCGTGCCAGGATTAATAGTAGCACCGGTTAAGGAAAACTCGACGAAATCACCCGCTCCTCCCCGAATATTGAGCGTACCTATAGGATTAGTAAGACCTACATTGCCTTTAAAAATAACACTACCATCAAAGTTAACAACGTTCGTACTACCTGCATTCGTACTATCAATGTTTGCTGTGTAAGTCATGCCTGGGCTAAAATTCACCGTCGCGCCAGGTGCAGTAAAAAGAATTTTACTTGCTGTTACATTTAACGTTAAATCTGTCTCTCCACCGCCGGCAATAATTACTTGATTAATGGGCAAAGTATTACCAATAACACCGATAACCGTATTACTGCCATCTAAAATAAGGTTACCAATATTGGCGGTGCCCGTAGCGTTATCAACGCTTCCTGTAAAGGTTTGTCCTGAAGCCACTTCTATATTCGTTGTAGCTGTTGCGCCAGCAATAAAAGGCACGCTATTCGCATTGACGGTAGATTGAAATAAAACAGTAGTGCCAGCACCACCACTTATTGACATAGTGTTGATGGGACCGCCACCAGAAACATTTCCCCCAACCACGCCTTGCACTGTTGCTGAGTCTTGGAAGATAACAGAACCACTATTTAGAATATCATTATCGATAGAATCCCCTATCGTGGTACCTATTGTGGTTGGTGAGCAAACTGTCAAAACAGAGCCGCCAAATAATAAAAAACCTGTGCTTGGATTAAGGCCTGTTCCACCAGCACAAGTTTGAGGTGTTTGCTGTGAACCTATCACAACTGTAAAAGCGGTAGCATTTAAAGGAAAAAGACAAAATATAGTCGAGGCCAAAACTGAGCGAGCTAGAAATGTTTTTTTATCTTTCATTCAGTCCTTCCCTGACATAAATGTTGAATGCCTTTGTGCATAGAAAACTGTAAAGGCATACAGTCCAAAAAAACACCGGACTTCTTCCAATTACAAAGTAAAACGCACACTTTGGCAATAGGCATAGCAATGCTTTATAAGGGAGTTTCAAAAGATTATGAGATTAAGGTTGGGATCTAAATGTTAGTTTTATAACAACTCATAGCGTGTGCGTATAAAGGCAGCATTAGCATGATAATTGGTTTTGAATTCATAATCGTAATTCGCCATAAAGGTGAATCCGCTGTGAGTGAATAAAGTGATACTTGTGCCTAAATTAAAACCAAGCCGTTCAGGTTTAGCCCCGCGTGTCACAAAACCAGGTCCTGCACCTATAAACTGTGACGTCGTTTCCATTCTGCTATTAAGGAATGCATAATTGATATTAGCGTGCACTTCAGGCTGATAAAGGAACTTCCTGCAAGCATAATCATAAATTAACTTGCTGCCTAAGCTACCTATCAACGTATCAAAATGTGAAGCTGAAACGGTTTGATTTACCGTCCCTGCACCTGTTTCATCATATCCTGTTAGATCCAAATAAGAATAAAATAATGATGCGGTTGGAATGATATGACGGTTATCTTTGCTAAAAATATATCCTGCTTCAAATTCTGCGCCTGTTTGCCACCCACTGTAATCTGCAGAAGGGCTTAAGAAGAGATCGCCAAAGAAAATATTACGATGGGTTGAATAATCATTATAAGCTATCCCAACCAAGGCATTGATAAATAAAGGACTAACAAATAAAGGGCATTCAATATTCATATCGCCATATAGCGTTGCCTGATAACTATTTCCCTTGGTTTGAGAATGAGAAGAAACGTGATGATGGGCTTTTAGTTGAGAAACACTTAAGGTTCCCCCTAATAAATAATTATCATCAAATAGCCTGTCATATCCTGCAACCACGCCCCATGTTGTATCAGAATAACCTTCTATGCCTTTATGTCTACTTTGATTAGCATGTTGGCGAAAGGTTTTTGCCCAAATACTGCTACCAAAATCACCAAAGCCTACTTTCTCTTCATCCCCACTTGCTATCCCTGCCGGGAAAGTATTAGATTGACGCAAATGTTTTTGCCAGAAGCTGACTCTATCCATGCGCTCACCTATGCTGCCAAATACCGATTTTTGCATGGCAAAGCTTTCATTCAAGAGCGCCCCATCAACAATAGGTGCTAAAGTGGCTAAAGCTTCATTTAATTCTTCTTCGCTGGTGAAAGAACCCAATTGCGCTAAAAGATCATGCATCGCGCCAAACGCAGGCGAAAAACCAGAGCGAGTAATATTATCCAATGCACTCGCGACACCAATTGTATTACCTTGATCAGCAAATGCCGAAACAGGTTGTGAAGTAACAACTAAATTAAGAAAATTACCCGTCACTTGTGTGGAAAATTGTGATAATAGGCTATCTACAACCACCGGTATTGTATTTAAGCCGGCGTTCCCACCAATACTATTGACGATAGGGATAGTCGTCGTTTTCCCAAGCGAGTAACCTGGATTTAATACAATTAAACTTGCACCCGGATTGATAGTTGAAAGACCATTTGAAGTAATTTTACCGGTACTTGTTAAATTGCCTCCCATATCCACTTGTATCTTCGTACCTGCCGGTAAATTAAAGGTGCCTGTCACCGTCGGAGACACATGCTGCGGTAAATTTAAAATGGAGGCATTAGAAAGCGCTAAATTTCCAGTGATAGTGTTCGCACCATTGAGTGTTAAGGTACCGCCATTGTCAACCGTGACATTGGTCGCAGCGACATTTGCATTAAAATTAACATTAGTGCCAGCAGGGCCATGTATATTAACCAAACCAAGCGCATTAGTACCAATTGCAGAATCAACAGTAGAATTACCCTGAAAAATAAGTGTTCCTTGCCCAGCAACGGTACTTTGAATCAAACCATGGATCTGACTACCAGAAGTTAATGTTAAAGAAACCCCAGGCACTAGCACTGTCGATTGTGCAAATACTTCTCCATTCAACGTAGAATTTGCATTAACATTAAATCCAGCAAATGGATTGGTTTCGCTCCCAACATTTCCGTTGAGAGTCGTCGCTTTATTGAGCAGCAAGAGATCAAGATTATTGTTGTTAGTCGTAAAATTAGTGTTAGCAACCATAGAGCCAGCTAGTGGAGCCAGCTGAATTTTAGTTTGTCCACCACCACCTACTATATTGACTGTTTGTGCATTTAAAACATTTCCGTCAAAAGTAGTTGTTGTATTCGCAAGATTATTTGCATTTACTGTAATAAGCTTTAATGGATTAGTTGCACCAACACTCTGAATGGTGCTACTTCCTTGAATAATCAGGGTACCCGCTGTGCTGCCTGTGTTGTTATCAACTCCAAATACATCAACAGTATTGGCCAAGCTCAAAGTACCATCACCAGTAAAAATAACGGGCGTGCCTTTGCTCAGATCTCCATTAAATGTAACTGTAGTTCCATTGCCTTGAAGATTAATGGCTGAAATTGCATTCGTCGGCGTGATAGTCCCTAATACATTACTGTTGCCAGCAAAATTGATAACATCATTTGCGCTGCCTGATGTGTTATCAATGGAAGCCCCACCGACTAATTGCCCAATTGCAGTTCCATTTAAAATAGTGAAAGTGACATTAGAAGCAACAAAATCGTATCCGTTATTGGGCGGATATAGCGGGTTACCTGAATTAGAATTATTGGCACCTGCATCTAAATTAGCGGCAATAGCAACATGAAAAGGAAATAAACAAAATACCGTCGAGGCTAGCACGGCTTTAAGCAGAAATGATTTTTGAATTCTCATGCTGTTAGCAATCCTTGCTTACAATACAGCTGCATCAATACACAGTTTGTATGGAGTGCCCTTTCATAGGCAATACCCCTGATGTTATGTGCGAAGACTATTTCATTACAAAGTAAAAAGCGCTCCTTGGCAAGCGAAAAGGAGAACGCAACAAATACTTAGAAAACTAAATTTCTGCGGCGAGCTCTGCACCTTGGCGAATAGCACGTGTTGCATCTAACTCTAAGGCTTTATCCGCACCACCTATTAATGAAACGGCAATACCTGCTTGTTGCAAAGGTTCCCATAATTCGCGCAATGGCAATTGACCAGCGCAGATCACAATATTATCGACCGCTAAGACTTCTGGCTTGTCATCTTTTTGAATATGCAATCCCACATCGTCTATCTTGACGTAATTGACGCCAGAAATCATATGAACTTTTTTGCGCTTTAATTCAGTACGATGGATCCATCCTGTCGTTTTGCCTAAATTTTTGCCTAATTTTTCTTTTTTACGTTGCAATAAAAATATTTCTCTTGGTGAAATAATTTCCAAAGGTAAGACGCCAGCGACGCCACCACGTGCCTCATTAGTGGGATCTATTCCCCAATAATGCAAAAAGTCTTCTATATTGACACTTGGATGAATATGTTGATGATGGGATAAAAATTCTGCTGTATCAAATCCAATTCCACCGGCCCCTACAATAGCAACGCGATGCCCCACGTTTTTATTGCCTGAAATTACATCAATATAAGATAGTACCTTAGGATGATCTATTCCTGGAATATTCGGCACTCGAGGTTTGATCCCAGTTGCTAAAACAACATGATCAAACTGTCCATTTAGCATATCAACAGTTGCATGACAATTTAATTTAATCTCTACACCCGCTAATTGTAACGCATGATTAAAATATCTTAAGGTTTCATAGAATTCTTCTTTCCCTGGGATTTTTTTAGCGAAATTAAATTGTCCACCAATTTCACTTTGATTTTCAAAAAGTGTAATCTGATGTCCTCGTTTTGCCGCTTGTGTTGCAAAAGAAAGTCCTGCAGGACCTGCTCCTATGACAGCAATACGTTTTTTGCTCTTGGCTGGAAAATATTTTAATTCTGTTTCATGACAAGCTACCGGATTAACAAGGCAAGTCGCCAATTTTTTCTGGAATACATAATCCAAACAAGCTTGATTACAAGCAATGCATGTATTGATTGCTTGTGCTTTATCTTCTGCTGCTTTATTAACAAACTCAGGATCCGCTAATAAGGGTCTGGCCATTGAAACCAAATCTGCATGCTGCTTTGATAAAATGTCCTCAGCTACCTCAGGTTTATTGATGCGATTACTTGTCATCAATGGGATCTTCACTTCGCCACGTAGCTTATGTGTCACCCAGGTAAATGCCGCTCTTGGTACTTTCGTTGCAATAGTAGGAATGCGAACCTCATGCCAGCCAATTCCTGTATTAATGATGGTTGCCCCTTCAGATTCCACAGCTTTGGCTAATTGCACAATTTCTTGCCACTGACTTCCATCTTTCACTAAATCCAACATCGATAAACGATAAATAATAATGAAATTCTTACCAACAGCCTGTCGCGTGCGCTTGACTATTTCGATAGGAAAACGCATCCGATTTGCATAACTGCCTCCCCATCCATCTTCGCGATGATTGGTACGCGAGGCTAGAAACTCATTAATTAAATACCCTTCTGAACCCATGATTTCCACACCATCATACCCTGCTTCCTGGGCAAGAGCGGCACAGTGAGCATAGTCATCAATAGTATTATTGATCCCACGCTGTGTAAGTCGCCAAGGAGTAAAAGGGCTGATGGGAGATTTAATCCGAGAAGGCGCAACAGCTAAAGGATGATAACCATAGCGGCCTGCATGCAATATTTGCATGACGATTTTGCCACTGCCCTGATGAACTGCTTGGGTAATGACTTGATGTTCTTTCACATGCTTGGCGCTTGTTAAACGCGCAGAAAAAGGAGCAACCCACCCTGCGCGATTAGGCGCAATCCCGCCGGTAACAATGAGCCCTACCCCACCCCTTGCACGTGTTGCATAAAATTCTGCCAGCTTTTCAAAACCACCGGGGGTTTCTTCTAATCCGGTATGCATTGAGCCCATGACAACGCGATTTTTAAGGGTAGTAAATTGCAAATCTAAAGAAGAAAGAAGATGAGGATAGGGGTTTTGTTGCATGGCTTCCGTTCCGAGTTTCTTATCCCCTCTCCCGCTAGCGGAAGAGGGCTAGGGTGAGGGTGAGTTAATCCTAACTCCCTCATCCGGCGCTTTGCGCCACCTTCTCCCGCTAGCGGGAGAAGGGACAAGAAAAGAAAATCAAAAATTAATCAAGGATCTTATAGCTGTTCAGCATTGCTTGCTAAATAAGTCGCCACACCGTCGGTGGAAGGCTTCATGCCTGCTTCGCCTTTTTTCCATCCAGCGGGACATACTTCACCATGCGCTTCATTGTATTGTACAGCATCAACGATACGTAAAATTTCATCAATATTACGACCGATAGGTAAATCGTTAACGATTTGTGAACGTACAACACCATTTTTATCAATGACAAATGCCGCGCGAAAAGCAACGCCTGCTTCAGGATGCTCTACCCCATAAGCTTGGCAAATGCGGTGATGCACGTCAGCTGCCATCGTATAGCTTACGTTTTCAATACCACCTTCATTGATGGGGGTATTACGCCAAGCATTATGGCTAAATTGTGAGTCGATAGATACTGCAATAACTTCTACACCACGTTCTTTAAATTGCTTCATTCGTTTGTTTAAAGCAATTAATTCTGAAGGGCAAACAAAGGTAAAGTCTAATGGGTAAAAGAATACGAGTCCGTATTTACCATTAAGAGCTTCCGAAAGTTTAAATTTGCTGGTAATTTCGCCGTTACCTAAAACAGCAGCACAAGTAAAATCTGGCGCTTTACGGCCAACCAATACGCTCATGTCTCTCTCCTTTCTACGTAAATACTTCGGGGCTTTGCAGGGCGAACCATCGTAGCATGGTTCCCCTTTACCCACAAACGCACAACATTCTTATTTGACAATGATTCTCATTCTCTTGTAAAGCATTTTTTGATGAACCTGATGGTAGGTCATACAAAAAGCACCTACACCTTAATATTCTTCCCATTTTGTTTTTAGGCTTTGTTGGCAGCGCTCTTCGCAGCAGTCATATTCATGCACTCTTTCTGCTCTTAGCTTGCCGCCTCGCCTATAAACAAACTGATTATGCTTCACCATTTTGTTTTTATTCTTCTGCTGCGATAGCTTCCATCGCGTCGCTCGTCACACCAGCAGCATTAAGCTGATTTTGCAGTTCACCTTGCTCAAAAAGCTCCGTCACGATGTCACAACCACCAATTAACTCGCCGTTTAAATACAATTGTGGAAAAGTAGGCCAGTTGGCATAGTGAGGTAAGGTTTGGCGAATATCGAGGTTTTCTAATATGTTCACATAGGCATATTTCGCCTTACATAATTTGAGTATATGCACGACTTGACCAGAAAAGCCGCACTGTGGGAACTGAGGCGTTCCTTTCATGTAAAGCAATAATGAGTGATTTGCTATTTGGCGTTTAATACGTTCTAAGGTATCCATATCGTTTCCTGCTTGATCAAATTGCATCTAAGGGACATCCCCCTCTTCACTGCCACATTCTAATTTATGGCGAGTATAAACTTTTCATTTTAAAGTATTTTGCTCGAAGAATCATTGCCAAGCAGCTTGCCATCATCAATTTTGGCCAATAGACTGTGCCAGTTATCCCAAAAACGATGCCTAAAAGTAAGTTTTATTACTTTGGCGACGTGTAAGAAGCTGGCAAATTGCTGATCTTCAAGCACGCTATAATCATGCTAGGAGCAAAAAAATGGCTATAGAATTACCTGCGCTTCCTTATGAAATGGACGCTTTAGCACCCCATATTTCTCGCGAAACTTTAGAGTACCACTATGGAAAACATCATAAAGCCTACGTGGATAATCTGAATAATCTCATCACTAACACTGAATTTGCCGGGCAAAGCTTAGAGCATATCATTATGCATTCTAGTGGCGGCATTTTTAACAATGCAGCTCAGATCTGGAACCATACCTTTTACTGGCATTGTTTATCTCCCAACGGTGGTGGTGAACCCAAAGGTGAATTAGCAAAAGCTATTGAAAAAGCATTTGGTTCTTTCGCTCAATTTAAAGAACTTTTTACCAAAGCAAGCGTTGGTACCTTTGGCTCTGGTTGGGGCTGGTTGGTCAAAAAAGCTGATGGTTCTTTAGAAATTGTGAGCACAAGCAACGCGCAAACTCCAATGACTTCCCAACAAACCGCTTTGCTAACATGCGACGTCTGGGAGCACGCGTATTACATTGACTACCGCAATGCCCGTCCCAAATATGTAGAACATTTCTGGGAATTAGTAAATTGGGATTTTGTGGCCGCCAATTTCTCTAAATAACACAAGACAATTCAGCAACAGCTATCTGTCCAGCTAATCGAATGGCTAAGGCAGATAGCCTGTTTTTTACTTCTGCTGTTATGAGGAGTGATATATGCCCCATCGATTACTTTCCACTTATGATCCCTTACCTATTTCATTTTCTCACGGCGAAGGCGCTTGGATATGGGATAAAGAAGGCAATCGTTATCTTGATAGCATCAGTGGTTTTGGCGTGAATATATTAGGATATGGTAATACTGAATGGATAAACTTCGTTCAGCAACAATCCAGTCGCCTTATTCATGTCTCCAATATGTATCTCATCCCTGAAAGAGATGAATTAGCCGAAAGAGTATGCGCTAAAACAGGCATGGATAAGGTTTTCTTTACTAATAGCGGCTCTGAAGCGAATGAATGTGCTATCAAATTAGCCAGGCTGTATGGTCATCAAAAAGGGATTAATGAACCAACTATTGTTGTTTTTGATGGTGCCTTTCACGGTAGAACCATTGCTACCCTTACAGCAAGTGGCCTACGTCATATGCAGGCCGGCTTTGAACCACTTGCGAGTGGCTTTCTAAGAGCTCCTTTTGACGATATTAATGCGCTAAAGCATATTGCCGATAACCGTAGCGATGTTGTCGCTGTTATGTTTGAACCCATTCAAGGTGCTGGTGGCATTAACCTAGCAAGCCCTGCATTCCTCAAAGAAATCCGAGCTTTATGTGACAAACATCAATGGCTCATGATTTCAGATGAAGTTCAAACCGGCGTCGAACGAACCGGAGAATTTCTCACTTTACACCATTATCAAATTGAAGCGGATATTGTGACATTAGCCAAAGCGCTAGGAAATGGGATCCCAATTGGTGCTTGTTTAACCAAAGGCGTAGCGAATGATCTCTTTACGCCAGAAAAACATGGCTCCACCCAAGGAGGAAATCCCTTTGTATGCGCTGTTGCCAACAAAACCTTAGAAATAGTTGAAGGCTTAAATTTGGTAGCAAATGCAAGACAACAAGGCCAAAATTTGCTTGCCGCTTTAACGGAACAATTTGCTCATCATAAAGCTGTTAAATCTGTGCGCGGACAAGGCCTGATGCTGGGGATCGAGATGCATAAGCCTTGCAAAGCTATCGCTAAAATTGCCTTAGAAAAAGGTCTTTTGGTTAATATTGCCAACCAGAATGTGATCCGCTTATTACCTCCTCTTGTGATCCAATCACACGAGGTAGCGATGATAAGCGAAAAATTAGGTCATGTTGTTGATGCATTTGCAGAGCTATGATGCAGAGAAAAGAAAGGGGTTTCCCCTTTCTTTAATTTGAACTCGTCATTGCGGAGCACGCAGTGCCGAAGCAATCCATACCATCACTTCTGAATTGCTTCGCTAACGCTCCTAATGACAAAAAAAATGTCTTTGATATTCATTTAAGATGCTTGGCTGCAATTGCCATCTATGTCAAACGTTAGAAAACAGGCCTAGAGGATCTTAACCACTGCCTGCTCATGCATTTTATTATAGGCAATGTATTCTACCTGAAGGTGGTGCTCAGCAATAAACTCTTGAAAAGCCTTCCATTCGTGCTGATCAAAATTGGGATAATTGTAAAATTCGTCAAAAACAATTACCGTTCCAGGCTTGATGTTTTTTTCCAAAATGGTCAAAGCATCCTTTGCTGAATCATAGGTATCACTATCAATATGTAAAAGTGCAATAGGATTATCTTTTAGCACTTGCTGCTTAAAAGTGGGGAGAACTTCTTTAAAAAACCCCTTATAAACGACAACATTTTTTAAAACAGGGATCTTCGCTTCTTTGCGTTTTAAGCCAAAAGTGCCCGCCTTTAAAACATTGTCACCAGTATCCCAATCTGTAGGTAAGCCCTCAAAAGAATCAAATCCATACACCTTTCTTGTGGGATTTAAGGTTGCCAGAAAATTAGCCGTACTCCCAGTGCCAACTCCCATCTCAAGATAATATCCACTTTTGATAGTGACAGCAGCAGAAGCGTAATGAAGGACATCAGCATCTGAATCTAAAGCTTTTGCATTTTTAAAATAATGATTCACAATATTTACGGCTTTAGGATCAGTTTTATAATATTTGTTCTTGCCGTTGAGATGAAGCACTTGGTTGCCTTCCAGCGTGGAATTTGCTGGAACATTCATAATTTCTGACCAATTGTAAGCTTCAGTAGGCGTTAGTAGGGGGTGCTCTGTGGCATATGCAGGAAAACTTGTTTTAAGTAAGCACCCTAGTAAAACGGGTATTGCGCGATTTGTCACTTTTCGAAATCCCTTCATGCTTTGAGAAGCATTATGTTGTTTTTCTCACTTCCCTATTGAGGTGATAATCATAGTCACAGCACATGAGATTTCGGGTAGGCATCAAGCTATCTTGCAACCGGAGTGTACATAAAAGTACATGAGGATTGCGAGACGGCGAAGGCAACACCCCCGAAATCTCATGTGCGAAGACTATATCCTCACTCGACATGACATCACGATTATCATGTTGCGATAAGCATTTTAATCCTTATGGGTAAATAAGGCTAGAAAATTTTAATTGCTCTTGCGAATTGCTTTTTTCTCTGTTTCTGAAGCCTCTTTTCCATCTTTTATCGCAAAAACAAGATTTCTACCTCGGTCGCTTAATGCCTCTATTCCCTTTTTATTTATAATTTCTTCAAACTGCTGCGCGAAGAGAAGATCATTAGGACGACCATCCAGATCTGGGTTTTTCTCAGCACGCACTGCTATGGGTTCTAATAAACCCGCAATTTCCTTCAATACTTCTTTATCAGTGGGATTAAGCTCATCATGCTTTTGTTCTTCACTTAGTTTATCTATCCATGCTCTAGAAAAATTAACTTCCTCTTCAGGTTTTCCTATCACTGCAGTTTGTTTTGATTCCTGCGTAGCAGCTAAAGATAAAGGAGCAAACTGTTGTCCTATCGGACGTTGTTGCTTCGCATGCAGACCTGGTGTAAAAGCACGATGAGAGCGAGCACGATTTTCAGAGTGGGTTTCTTGTGAAGGAGTGTGGAATGTTGTAGGAACTGGTTCATCTACTTTTTTCTCAACTGCGGTACTTATTGGCACAATCGTCGCTTTTACTTCTGGCTCATCAACTTTCTTTTCATCTATTCTTTTCGTTGTATCGACTTTTGGTATATAGGTCTTTTCAGCTTGTTTTAGTTGTTGCTCAAGTACGCCATTACCTGAGATCCCTGCAATCTGGCTTGCTGTACGTGGAGGAGGATTATTCCAAGATTTAAGTCCATTGCCAGAAACTAAGCCTGATACTGTGTCGGCAAAACGTTGCCAGCCTGAACGTGGGTAAACTGTAGTGGTGAGCGTGGGATCTGCTCCTTTTGTAATTAATTCGCTTACAATGCTCTTATTTCCTTTTAGGGTTGCGAGCTGTAAGGGAGTAACACCTTCTGGATTTTTCTGATTGACATCTGCATTTTTTAACAAACTATCTAATACATCTTTACGTTCTTTGACTTGATCGGAAGGATACTCTCGTTGCAAAAATTCATGCAAAGGACAACGATTCGCAATAATTTGACGCGAAACTTCATTTACATAACCGGAGCCTAATCCTGTTGCAGAATAGCTTGAATAAAGGTAATTACAGTATCGAGTATCAGTTTCTCTGGAAAGATTAATAATTTCCTTACATTGTTCCACGCTCAACTTATTATTGCTGGTAACAGCCTTTTTGTACTCTTGAAGTTTTCTGCTTAAAGAAACTATTTCAGCGGGCGTGCCACTACCGGTCATGTTTAATGTATAGTCTTGACCATCAATATAGTGAGCTTTAAATAATTCTTTCACCTCAGCACTCAATCTTTCTTCATTTTCTGCTGGATTTTCATTATATTTAGTTAACGTTTCTTCCAGACTTTTTAAGCTTTCATGAAATACAAAATATTCATTTTTAAATCCTTTTTCTGCATGTTCTTTGGCAATTTGATATTGCACAGGATCGTTGATATCAAATGTCTGATTTTTCTTATTCGCAAGTTCAACCAACTCTTTCATTTGCTCTGGATTTATCTTTTCTTCTATCACTTCCAAAGCCGTTTTTCCCTCTTTGTTAACAGCCAAAGGATCTGCGCCTTCTTCCATGAAGGCTTTTAAAGCATCAACATTACCTTGTTCCGCCGCAATATCTAATAAAGTTCTTCCTTCAATTTTCTGATTAACAAGATTTTTGATATGATCATCAATATGCTTTTGGGTTATAGTAACCCCTTGAAGAACATATTTATTTTTTAGATTTTCAGCAACATTGTCAAATGCTGCCCTATATTGCTCCAATTGCTTGTGTATTTTATTTTCTTCTGGATACGCCGTCTTTAAAGCACGGCAAATACTTCCAAGAGCTAACCCTTTTTCTTTAGCTTCTTTATACACTTGCGCAGATTTTTTACTTTGCTCTTTATATTCTTTTTTAGCGTCATCCAGCATTGTTGTAAGATTTTGTTCTTCAAATGATACTGGTGGCGTTGGTGTTTTTCTTGCTTCTTCAAGTTTAGTGATCATAGTATTCATGATCCCTTCATTAATACGAAGATCCTGAACACCAAATTGTAATAATTGTTGATCTGTAAATTTTCTATCTGCATTATATTTTTCTGCAGATTTCTTAGTAACATCGTTACCGCTTTGTTTTAAATTTTCTCTGTCTTGTTCTGAGAGATTGACACTACGCAACTCTCGATCATCTAATAACGTTGCTGGCATTTCAATAAATGGAAATGATATTTGTCCTATAAAATCTCTTTGGGCTTTTTTAAGATCACCATTTTCTTTTTCAATTGCTTGAATATAAGCGCGGTAAAATGGTAGCACTGCCTGGATCACTTGCGGAGAAGGATTATCAAAATAACGCTTAATTTTTGCTAATGCTTGGCTACGTTCTTGATCATTTTTAGATCTAGATTGCTTCACCAGTTGATAAAAATCCTTCATTTCGTCTCTAGGAACAGGAAATTTGAGCTCCTCAAAAATTGAATTCATCAATCCGTTCACTAAAACATTCGAATTACGATAAACAAGACCTACGCACTTTTCTGGCGGATTTGTAGCACTTTGTTGAGCAAATCGGTTAGCGGCTAATTCGCCAGCCAAACTAATTCTTTCAGGTAAAGGTAAGGATGACATTTTTTTTGCGATGTATCTACACTGTCCAGTTTCATTGCTCTGATCAACATGACTGGCCATTTCTTCTAAGATATTTCTTTTAGTACCCGTAGTGCTCATTTATCAAACTCCCTAGCCCTTAGGAATATTCTTGTCTTTTGGGGGGCTTACCCATGTATGAAAGCTCATCCACATAACACAACCTTCATTTGCTTTATTTCAAGATAATGTAGGTTTGTATATGTGAATAAGCACTTATTTCTCTAATCTAGACTGATTATTCATCATTCTCTGGTAGATGAGATTTATAAGATTGTCAAAAAGTTCATCTAAAGTGGGCGTATATGATAAAGATAAATAGTTGATTAATGCACTTTATGAAATTTTCATTAAAAAGATAGGTAATCGTGATATAAATGCATGCTCACTCTTCAATCAAACATGGAGCTTAAAATCATCTTCTTTCACAATCATCGAAGTATGAACATGCTCATCATAAGGCTCTACCTGCCCTTTTAAGATTTTGGCCAAAAAGGCTTCAGCAAGCGCGTAAAACGCCATCCGGTTACCAGGGTGGAGGAATTGATGCCCTTCATCAGGGAAAATAGCATACGTCACAGGAATATGATTTTCTTTCAGCGAAGCAACCATTTGATCTGATTCTGATTGCATTACTCTAACATCATTAGCGCCATGGCCAATGAGTAACGGTTTTTTAATTTGCTTAGCATAAAAAAGTGGCGATCTTTCTTTTAAATATGCATTACCTTCTGGTGTATCGGGATCACATCCTAGCATTTCCTGGATAGCGCCTTGCATGGCTCGCCAATAGGGCGGGAAATGCTTTGCCATCGTTTCTAGATTAGATGGTCCCACAATATCAACACCACAGCAAAATACATCTGGGGTCATCGATAACCCCACCAAAGTTGCATAACCGCCAAAGCTACGTCCCATAATGGCAACCTTATCTCTGGTCGTAATGCCTTGAGAAATTGCCCATTCTACTGCATCCAAAAGATCTAGCTGGATCTTACCTCCCCATTCACCATGACCTGCTGCCAAATGCGCCTTACCAAACCCAGTCGATGCCCTATAATTGACGCTAAGAACCGCATAACCACGATTAGCTAACCATTGATGCGTAGGGTTAAAGCACCAAATATCGCGATAATTTGGGCCTCCATGCACCATCAAAACTAGAGGTAAAGGTTGAGAAGGGATCCCTTTTTCATTGATATCACTCTGACGTGGTAGCGATAAATAGCAAACGCATGATAAACCATCACGCATGGTAATGACCCGAGGATGCATCTTAGTGAAAGGATAATGTTTAAAATCACTATGGCTATCAAATAGATAGTGTGCTTGATGCTGCTGACGATCATAATGATAATAGGCTGTAGGACCATTATCCCGATAAAACCCTACCAACCAATGCTCGTTATCCGTACTTTGACTTAAAATATCGATATCACCATCATCAATGCTTTGCAAATAAGTAAAATCAACGCCAGTGGCATCATCTAAACTTTGCCATTTTTTCCGCTCATAATTCACGGCAAATGCTAATGGCACCTTATTTTGTGGGTTGAGCAGCACATCACAAACATCCGCATCATTATTTTTTCCTAACGTTTCAACACTTTGATTGCTCATATCAACAGAAATTAGCATCGATGTATTATTATTAATACTTTGTGTTAAATATAATTTATTATTAGTGGCCAATCCTAAGCGTAATCTGGGGTAATAATATAATCCGAATAAATCATGTAATGAAACCTGACTTAAGCAGGTTTTGCTTGGCGAAGCAATGTCGATATATTCTCCACCTTTACCATTCACTTTAATTCCCAAACGCAAATTGAGATCATCATCGGCGAAAAAATCCCAGTATTCACGATTTTCAAACAAGCATTCCAGTTGACCCGTTTGAATATCTAAAAGATAAGGATCATGAAAACGTTTATCTCTTTCATTTAATCCAATCAATATTTTATTAGGTTTTGATGCGCTAAAATGCAACACCCTAACTTGCGTTCCTGGCTTGGTATAGGTGATGGTTTTTCCTGTGGTAAGCGAAAAACCATGTAATTGCCAATTTTCATCACCATAATGGTCATGTATATAGAGAAGATAGCTACTATCTGTTGCCCACCAATATTCTTTCAAGGGATGTTGGCTGATTGTGACAGGCGTTGCCATTTGGCTTCCCCCTAGAGGCGCCACCCAAAGATTTAAATTGTCCTCAAAAGGGGCCAAGTAACTGATATATTTTGCATCAGGGCTTAATTTGACCAAAAATCTTTCAGGATCTGCCCAAACAATATGGCGTGGAATAATAGGATCAGTTATTTGCATTTAATTCTCTTTATTCAATATAGTCACAGCAGATGATTTTTCGGCTAGGCGTCGAGCTCTCGACCAAAAGGAGTGTATACAAAATACATGACTTTTGCGAGACGAGCTACGACAACAACGCCGAAAATTCAAGTGCGAAGACTATATCTAGACTTTTTGATGCGCTGATACAGAACAACTTGCCGACCATACTCGCATCATGGCGTTGCCATTCTTTTGAATTTCAAACGGAACACCACGGATCTCAACTCCTAATCCCATCATTTGCAGCATAGCAGCAACTTCACCCACATAAGGTGAGAGATGGCTCTCCCTTGTCACTAATGGAAATATACGTACTTCATTGGCAATACGTGTCAGCTCTTGGATAGTTTTTACATGAAAATCAACTGAAAATTCATCGCTATAAGTAAACAAATAATGGCTCATCAAAGCCAAGTCAAATTGCTCTTCTTTGAAGCTAAAGTGATCTAAAGCATCGTGGATATAACGTTTTTCAGTGAGCCCCTGTTTCAGATCCTCAATAAATGCCTCAACTTTCCCCGTATGATCTGCAATAAATTGTCCTGCTTGCTTTTCTGTAAATACAAACCATTCCGGATGAGCTTTGATATCAGATAATAGCGTTTTTTGCGCTTTTTCTATGGTTAATTGTATTTCATCAATACTTTTCTTATAAAGTGGATCGCACGCGATAACATTACGCTTCTTACTCGTCATTTCTTTTGCAAAACAACTCGCTCCGGAGTAACAATCTACAATGTTCATTTCTAGCTCATTTTCAGTCAAAGCAAACATCTTGACGTAGTCATCAATACCATAGCCAATGGCATTTAAAGGGTTGAGCGTCGGATTCATTGTGATCTTCCTTAAAATAAAACTGCAATCCTGATGCGTGTACTTACCACTTTTGGTAGCTAAAAAGCCACGTATATATAAGAAGTTAAGCTGTTTATTGTCATCTATGTCGTTTATCGCCAACTTTAGGCCGGCTTGTCCTGTTTTTCTTGACTTTAAATGCAATTTTTCTCCAGTTAACTATTGAACTAGCAAAACTATTATGTATAATGACCCCTGAAACTTAGCAAACTGACGACACTTAAGGTTCTAGCTTGCTTCTTAAACATTTTCGGGTATTAAGCAGAATAGGAAACATACCATGGCTCGACGCAACGATAAACGTGAACGATTAATTGAAGCTGCTGACACACTGTTTCATCAGCAAGGCGTTAGTAATACAACGCTTGCCAATATCGCGACTTTAGCTGACGTCCCATTAGGGAACGTTTACTATTACTTTAAATCTAAAGATTCCATTATCTTAGCGGTTATCGATAGACGTAAAAGACAATTATCCAGCTTGTTCTCTGAATGGAACAACCGCGAAAACATCAAAAGCCGCCTCAAAGGGTTGGTGGAATATGTTGGTACATTGGCTGATGAATCTGCGAAATTCGGTGATTCATTAGGAAGCTTATGCCAAGAATTGGGTAAACAAGGTGGCACCATTGGCCAAGCTACCTCTCAGTTAATGAATGAAATTATTCACTGGTGTGAAAAGCAATTTAAAGCATTGGGAAAATCAGACGACGACTCTTCAAAGTTAGCACTTAACTTAGTTGCTAGCCTTCAAGGGATCAGCTTAATTACCCTTACTTTCAAAGATCCCCAATACGTGGCTAGACAAGGACAATACTTAGATCAATGGCTTGAAGCTATCTAAGTTCTCTCTTATTTCTCTCCTCTCGAAACGCCTTTCCCTTCTGGGTGAGGCGTTTTTTTTTATTCATTCATTTTCTGTTAATTGCGCATATACACTTTGAATTGGCTTTCAAATGATTGAATGTCCTGCAAACCTTGAATTGGGTGTCCTATGAAATATGGATGTCCTGCAGATCTTGAATTGGGTGTCCTATGAAACATGGATGTCCTGCAGATCTAAACTGGGTGTCCTATGAAACATGGATGTCCTGCAGATCTAAACTGGGTGTCCTATGAAGTATGGATGTCCTGCAGATCTAAACTGGGTGTCCAACAATTAATTTAGTAATATTGCTGTTATTCATTTTTAATTTTTCGTGTTATGCTGCGCCAAATATTTCTTTTGCCTGCAAGAAAAAAGACATAGCAGCATTTTAAAATTTTGCACTCTGCTTCTAATTTTTTTTTCTACTATCTGGAAATTTTAAGAACAAAGGAATGACAAGGGCTTGTGGCTGTTTTAACCCAAAAGCAGCTCCCCATCTCTATTTCTCTCACAGCTTTTCCACAACTTACCCCCAGGTTCTTCACTTGCATTCACCTGCGAACCGCACTATCTTGTATGTAGATGTTTTGTACGTTCTATATGTTGGGGTTCAAAAGGTATTTCCCCAAATTGATTCACCAAGAGTAAGTTTATCGACTTTGCCACTTTAAATAGTTGGCGACGAGATCTTTTTGACTTTTTAATCTTCCACGCTGGAGGAGCCACCATGCACACAGAAAACCCGACTGCTAAAAATAATGACTATATGCAGGCTCACGGTGAGAGTTTCACCGGTTTTGCCGTTACGCCTAAACCAGGTCAATTACATGTCATGCGACGTGATAATCGTACCCTGGTTCCCTTTAACACAGATAAAATTCAGATTGCACTCACTAAAGCCTATTTGGCAGTAGAGGGTGGTAATGCAGCTGCTTCTCGACGTGTCCATGAAGTCGTCGAAGACTTAACAGCGCAAGTGACAAAAGCAGTTTCCCGCCATCTTAGCTCTGGCGGTATTGTGCGGGTAGAAGAAGTGCAAGATCAGGTTGAGCTTGCCTTGATGCGTGCAGGCTTACATAAAGTAGCCAGAACCTACATTCTCTATCGAGAAGAAAGACGCCAAGCACGTGAATCAAACCAAACAGTTCAAAATGCTAATGCCGATGCTTTGCATGTCACGCTTGATAATGGGCAACGTGTACCTTTAGACGAACAACGCCTCAGAAAGATTGTTGATGCGGCCTGCCAAACACTAGATGATGTAGACGCAGAAATCATTATTACCGAAACAAAACGCAATATTTTTGACGGTATTAAAGCAAGTGATTTGCGTAAAGCACTTATTATGAGTGCTCGGACAAAAATTGAGTTTGAACCTAATTATTCCTATGTAGCAGCTCGTCTGCTTCTTGATGATTTGCATAACGAAGCGCTTAAATTTCTCGCTTTCCCTGTTCCTGAAAACGAACAAGAAAAAGTGACACTTTATCCGCAAATTTTCAAACAATTTATACATAAAGGCATTGAGCTGGAACTCTTAAGCCCAGAATTACGTGATTTTGATTTAGATCAGTTGGGTCAAGCGCTTCAACCTTCTCAAGATCACCAATTTACCTATTTAGGCCTACAAACCCTCTATGATCGCTATTTCTTGCATCATAATGGGGTGCGTTTTGAATTGCCGCAAATTTTCTTTATGCGCGTTGCTATGGGCTTAGCTGGCAAAGAAGCAGATAAAAATGCTCGCGCCATTGAGTTTTATAATTTGTTGTCTTCCTTTGATTATATGAGCTCAACCCCAACACTCTTTAACTCTGGCACAACACGACCACAGCTATCCAGCTGCTTCTTGACAACCGTGCCAGATGATCTAGAAGGCATTTATAGCGCTCTAAAAGACAATGCTTTGCTTTCTAAATTTGCTGGCGGTCTAGGTAACGATTGGACCTACATCCGAGCCATGGGTGCACACATTAAGGGTACCAACGGCAAATCACAAGGTGTAGTCCCCTTCTTAAAGGTGGCTAATGACACTGCCGTTGCCGTCAATCAAGGCGGTAAACGTAAAGGGGCTATGTGCGCTTACCTAGAAACTTGGCATTTGGATATTGAAGAGTTTCTAGAATTGCGTAAAAACACCGGCGATGACAGACGCCGTACCCATGACATGAACACAGCGAATTGGATCCCTGATTTATTCATGAAACGCGTCATGGAAAATAAAGAGTGGACGCTTTTCTCACCTGATGAAACGCCTGATCTACATGATCTCTATGGAGAAGCTTTTGAACAGGCTTATCATACCTACGAAGAAAAAGCACAAGCTGGCCTTCTTCGTAATTACAAGCAAATTCCCGCCGTTAACCTATGGCGTAAAATGTTAGGTTTGATTTTTGAAACAGGCCACCCCTGGGTGACTTTTAAAGATCCTTGCAACTTACGTTCACCTCAGCAACACGCAGGTGTGATCCATAGTTCTAATCTTTGCACAGAAATCACGCTAAATACTTCTGTAGACGAAATAGCGGTTTGTAACTTAGGCAGTATTAACCTGGCTCAGCACGTAACTGAAAAAGGGCTGGATCTGACCAAATTACAAAAAACTATTCAAACTGCAGTACGCATGCTGGATAATGTCATCGACATTAACTATTACTCCGTACCCCAAGCACGACGTTCTAATCTTAAGCACCGTCCAGTTGGGTTAGGCTTAATGGGATTCCAAGATGCATTGTATAAATTAGATATCCCTTATTGCTCCATGCAAGCAGTTGAGTTTGCAGATAAAACCATGGAAGCGATTAGCTATTATGCGATTAAAGCTTCTACTGATTTAGCTGAAGAAAGAGGCGCTTATGCTACTTTTGAAGGCTCTTTATGGAGCAAAGGGATCCTCCCTATCGATTCAATTGCTTTATTAGCAAAATATCGTGGAAAATATCTAGAGCTCGATACCAGTCAAACATTAGATTGGAAAAGTTTACGTGAGCGTGTCAAAACCGTGGGTATTCGTAACTCCAACGTAATGGCAATTGCGCCCACTGCAACGATTTCTAATATTTGTGGTATTGGCCAATCAATTGAACCGACTTACCAAAATCTTTATGTGAAATCTAATCTTTCAGGCGAATTCACTGTAGTGAATCCTTACCTGGTCAAAGATTTAAAGAAACTGAAGATATGGGACGAAGTTCTAGTTAACGATCTGAAGTATTTTAATGGTAGTGTGCAGCAAATTGATCGCATTCCCGCTGAATTAAAAGCTAAATATGCGACGGTTTTTGAAATTGACCCACAATGGTTAATTGAAGCGGGTGCGCGTCGACAAAAATGGATTGATCAGAGCCAATCTCTCAACATCTATATAGATAAACCCTCTGGTAAGAAGATAGATGCGGTGTATAAACTGGCTTGGATAAGAGGTCTAAAAACCACTTATTACGCCAGAACGCTGGGCGCATCGGATGCAGAGAAATCCACTATTTCTAGAAGTACTTTAAATGCTGTAAAAGCAAACTTAGATGAAGTTGCCATCACGGCCCCACAAGTTTGCCCAATAGATGATCCAACCTGTGAAGCATGCCAGTAAACCGAGGAGTAACTAAAAAATGTCCATAGCGACACCTCATGTCAATAAACAAAACGCGACCGCCAAAGTGGCGGGCGCGACAGGATTAGAAGCCCTAGAATTAGGCGCAGCTCGCATTCGCGTAGATGATAAGAAAATTATCAATTGCCGAGCAGATCTTAACCAATTAGTTCCTTTCAAATATGAATGGGCTTGGGATAAGTACTTAGTTGCTTGTGCAAACCATTGGATGCCCACAGAAATTAACATGTCTGCTGACGTTGCGCTGTGGAAAAGCACCGATGGATTAACGCCTGATGAAAGAATGATTATCGAGCGTAATTTAGGGTTCTTCTCTACCGCAGATTCCCTTGTGGCTAACAACTTGGTATTAGCCGTTTATCGGCACATTACCAACCCAGAATGCCGTCAATACTTGCTACGCCAAGCATTTGAAGAAGCGCTACATACCCATGCTTATCAATATGTGATTGAAAGCTTAGGGATGGATGAAGCCCGCATTTTTAATATGTATAGAGAAATTCCTGCAGTTTCCAAGAAAGCTGCCTGGGCACTGCCTTTTACTCAAAGTTTAGGCGATCCTACTTTCTATACGGGTACATTCGAATCCAATCAACGCTTATTAAGAGACTTGATTGCTTTTTATGTTGTATTCGAAGGTATTTTCTTCTACGTTGGGTTTACCCAAGTACTTTCATTAGGTCGACGCAATAAAATGGTCGGCACAGCAGAGCAGTTCCAATACATTCTGCGAGATGAATCAATGCATTTAAATTTTGGTATTGACGTCATCAACCAAATTAGAATTGAGAACCCTGATCTCTGGACAAACGCTTTCCAACAAGAAATGATTGAACTCATTCGTGATGGTGTGGATTTAGAATACCAATATGCAATTGATACAATGCCACGCGGTATTTTAGGTCTAAATGCACAAATGTTCAGAGAATATTTGGAATATGTGGCTAATCGCCGATGTGCTCAAATTGGCTTAGCTGAACAATATCCTGGTGCAGCAAATCCTTTCCCTTGGATGAGTGAAATGATTGATTTAAAGAAAGAGAAAAATTTCTTTGAAACCCGCGTCACTGAATATCAAACTGGCGGTACATTAAGCTGGGATGATTAATTCTCTTATAGCGGCAAGAACTCTCTTGCCGCTATCTCTTAGAACAACAAATCCGTTTATTTTAACCCCACAATAGATAGCCTACGACTTTCAAAATAAGAATTTCTAACTAAAAATTTTTCTTCTTTTTTTAGTTGCTCTTAAAGAATGTCCGCCAATATTTACTTCATCAATTTTTCCAGCTTTCGATGATGATTTTAAACGATAAAGAGGTAAGGAAAATTGAGGGGCTTTATTATTTTTGCGCTGCCTTTCTTCATGCTTAATATCTTTATATTTTCGCACAAGCTCAGCAACTGGTGCTTTAAATATAAATCTCTCAAATTCTTTGTCACCAAATTTACGTTTATTAATTTGGCCATCACTTGCTAAATCAGCACGCGCAAGAACAGTTTGAGATGCAACATGATCAGTTCTTGTTGTAGCTTCAATCACTTCGGGTAATCTTTGAGCATACCCAGACATGACCAAACAAGGTAAAATAGCTTTGGTTAAAACGGTAACAGATTCACTTCCAAAACGTTTACCCCATGCCTCAGGAATAAAAAGATAGGCAAGTTCACCACCACCAATAACAACATGACCGATTGGATTATTCGTTTTTTTATCAATAACAGTCATTCCGCTCCAAGGATTGCCACTTTGCCAACGAGCACACCAACTATCTTCTGCATCAACTATTCGATTCTGCGCATAGTCAACGATCCCTTTTTGTTTAGAATCTTCATCCTTGTATAGCCTGGTTGCACTATCAGCAAATTTCTCCATCACTCTTTCGCTGCCCCATAAAAGATTCTGATAGAACGGCACATCTTCAGGAATCACCGGTCTAATGATAATTCGGGGAGTTTCAGCAATGATGCTGATTGCTGCGCCAATTTTTTCTATAGTCACTTTGGTTTTAGAAAGAATTTCTTTATCATTAAATGATGGTTTTTGGGTCTTCGTAATTGAACTTAACATCGCTTCTCCTTATCAAAGAAAAAGCGAAATGATATCACCTCATGCCAACAATCTCTATGCGTCTTATAATTATGCCAGTTTTTTCACCCAACATGTGCTAATGATGAATATCGATTGCTCATTTACCGTTTTTACTATTTCTGATTTCTCCATCAAAGAAGGCTGTTTCACCACACTGATTAACTTCAGAAACTGTGGGAAATAAACGAAATGGCTGTCTCGTTAATTTTCCAACCAAACAAGTACCTTTATCATTAGACGTCCATTTGAACCCATTGCAATTATTCGCACTCGCCTTCCAAGGATCTTGAATAAGATCAATAAATCGCTTTCAACTTTCTTATCTAGCTTTTTGGGTTGTTCAAATAAAACGTTCCGGTTGTAGGCAACAAAAATGCCAATTGCGCCGTTAAGTTTATATAGACAAGCTTCTTTAAATTTCAGGCTTTTCAAATGACGCCATCAGAGCTTGTTGTTTCTCTTTTAACAAAGAATTAAGGCGAGAAAAATAATCACCAGCTTGTGTTACGGGAGGTTTCTCTTTTTCTTTTTCCTTCTCCTTTTCTTTCTCTCCTCTTTTCTTTTTTGCTGTTTTAATGCGATTTTTTTATTTTTTTCTAAGAGATTTTTTTCATTCCATTGAAGGGGGTTAGAAATTCCCCCTTGCAAAGCATTCCCATTTCCTTTCTTCGTGTAGTTGAGCTTTCATGCATCTTAACTCACGCATATCACCTCATCGCGCCTATTTAGCCTTTCGTCTCATGAATCAATATTCATTGAATTCTCCGGCATACAAATCCTTATTTACTAAATAAAATAAGCCATTTGAATAATTAAGGGTTGAACTCTCTACTTTTAATAACACCATTGATCTCAAACGAGAGATACATTCACAGGCACACAAAGGCATAATATGATCACGCCAAAAGATATAATGCAACTTGTCGTCAATAATCAGCTCTTTTCTTCTATTGAGATCCAAGATAACAATGTTATTTTACATTTAAACGAAAAATACGATACGTATGAATATCATGGCGCTATCAATAATTGGTTATGTCAAATATACAAAAATTGCGAAGATTTCCATGAAAAATTTGAAAAAACCTATTTGGGCACCTTTAAACCCTATTTAACCTTAAAAGAAGGGCACGGATATAAAGACGGCGGAGACATACAGCAATCGCTCATTGATTTTTCAACTATCGCTTTGGCGCCTAAAATTAAAATTTTAGAATTGATTGCAAGAGGCGAAGTTATATCCGATATTAAAATTCTTAACAAAAAACACATAGAACTCATTTTAGATAAAAAATACGATAATAAAGAACTCTATTTAGTCATCAATAGAAGCTTAAATAATTTACATAAATCTTTATCACCATTTAATACATTTTTTCTTCGCCCTAAAATTAATGACTCTAAACCCATTTTAACCCTAAAGTCAGAATATGAAGACAAAAGTAAAGATGAGCTCATTACGTTGCTCAACTACATTTTTAATGGAAGTTCAAGTGGAATGAGTGCCATTCCTCTTCGACCCCACACCGAAACCTACAGCCCTGCTCAAATCTCAACAACCGCTGACAGATCCGTTAGTGTCATATCCAGTTTTACGCATGACCCTAATAAAAACGTAGTAAATCTTATTTTATGCGATCAATTTAATAACAAAATATTCTTTAGGCCAATCAATAACCTCTTAGAAAAATATAAAGAATCAGCAGAATTTAGACTCGATTTTAGAGCTCCTGGGCGAGGTAATCACAGGCCTTACTTAATATTGAAAAAAAATCATCAAATGCAACGCGCATTTATTACACTTAACAATATTATCACGTCCATTAAAGCCGATAATATTAAATTCGATGATGAAGTTGATGCGATTCCTCTTCTTATTCCAGAAACACTTGATAGTCGCGCTCAAGAATCAACCGCCGCCTTAAATCAAGACTCTCAAGATAATGCCAGTTCAAATCCATGGCCGTTATCTTTATCTGGATTCAATACATTTGTAGACAACCTGAGAGTCGCTCAGCAGGGCACACCTTATTTACCGACATATAATGAAGAGGAATTAGCTGAAGCACTGGAACCAATCTCAAGAGAAGCAGCCTCAGTCAGCATATTCTCATCACAAGCTGAGTTCGCGGCAGATAACGCACAAGAAGATACTCACTCACAAACGACATTTGAATTGCTACCCATAGATGAAGAACTTGAGCAAACACAAAATCAACAAACTAATAATACGCAGTATGCATTAACACCCTCGCTTATTGAGGAAAATAGGCAAGGTCAAATGCCATTTTATCAAACATCTTTACATAACGCCTCTAATCAGCCTATCCCTTTTGCTATCCAAAAGATGATTCTAAATGGTTTAATGCAGGGAAAACTTCTTCAGGGCGTTACAGCCCATCGTGATAATCGCCTGAGTTTACATTTGACATGTGAATACGACAAAAATGAATATTATTATGCTATTAATCGAGCCTTTAATTTAATCTATCAGATCTCCATCGACTTCCAAAAGATGTTTGAACAACCTAATCAAGATAATCACCACCCTTATCTGATATTAAAAACGCCACGTACTTATAAAAAAGGGGTATTAAAAGGCCTTATTCGCACAGCGCTCACTTCACACTTTGCTGCTCTTAGCCAAAGTATACAACAAACAGAATTTCCTCAGTTTAATGCAAACTCAGAAAATTCGTTCCAATCTGTTGAAAGTAGTATCTTAGATGCATTCAGCGGATCGACTAAAAGAAAACAAGGCCAGATTGACGATCAAAGTGCTTATCAACCACAAACAACACTCCCATTAGATGATCAGCGCAAGCGAAATCGAACGAGCATTTAACAAGGTGTAATCTTAAAACCGGATAACAAGGACATTATTGTTTTATCTAATAGCATTTTTGAGACACATTTACAGTAGAAATAAAAGGCACCACATGATCACTCTTAACGCTATAATACAACTTGTCAACGACAATCAACTTTTTTCCTCTATTGAGATCCAAGATAACAATGTTATTTTACATTTAAACGAAAAATATAACACCTTAGAATATCATAAAGCTATCAATAATTGGTTATGCCAAATATACAAAAGATGCCCAGATTTTCAAGAAAAATTTGAACAAACTTATTTTGGTAATTTTAAACCTTATTTAACCTTAAAAGAGGGGCATGGATATAAAGACGGCGGTGATATACAGCAATCGCTCATTGATTTTTCAACCAGCACTTTGCCGCTTAGAAATGATCAAGTCATATCAGATATTAAAATCCTTAACAAAAGCATCATAGAGCTCTTTTTTCCTGAAAAATATATTACTAAAGAACGCTATTTGACTATCAATAGAAACTTATTTCATCTACACGAATCTTCATCAGAATTTAGTAAATTCTTTCATCGCCCTAACATAAATGAATTCACAGCAATTTTAACACTAAAACGAGAATATCAAGGCAAAAGTAAAAATGAGCTGATAATACTGCTCAACAGAATTTTTAGCGAAAAATCAAGTGGATTCAGTACCATTCATCTTCCATCCCACACTGAAACCTCTAATAGCCTTCAAAGCTCAATAATCTCTGATTCATCTAGTAATGTCATCTCTAGTTTTACATGTAATAAAAACTATGTAACACTTACTTTATGTCTGAAATTTAATAATAAAATATTCTATAGATCAATCAATAACCTCTTAAGAGAAAAATATAAAGGATCAGCAGCATTTGGGCTAGATTTTATAACCCCTAGAAAAGGCGTTCGCAAGCCTTTCTTAGAATTGAAAAAAAATCATAACCTGCAACGCGCACTTGTTACACTTGACAATATTATCAATTCAATTAAAGCTGATAATATTAAAATCGATGATGAAATTGATTCTACATCTTTTCAACCTATTTCAGAAACACTTGATAGCCTTGCTCAAGAATCATCCCCCTTGAATCAAAACGCTCAAGATAATGTTAGTTTAAATCCGTGGCCGTTATCTTTATCTGGATCCAATACATTTGTAGATAATCTGAGCACCACTCAGCACAGTACCCCCTATTTAACTACATACAATGAAGAAGAGTTAGCAGAAGCAGTTGAACCCACCACAGAAGAAACAGCCGCAGTCAGCATATTCTCTTCATCTTCACAGACTGAGTTCGCGGCAGATGACGCACAAGAAAATACTCATTCACAAACGACATTACAGTTTTCGGGTTTTAGTGGGGCTACCAGCGTTGAAGATTTGGCTCCTCAACAAGAAACGTCAGAATTCAATCTATATTTACCGCCAGAGCTCTTCACTACAGAACAAGAAAAGATAATGTGGTCACCAGGATTCACAGAAGATACGCTTTCTGAAGAATATCACTCTCCTCAAGAAGAGACTTGGCAAAATATTCCTTTTCTCGCAGAACCATTAACGCATCAGCCATCAGAATACACTGAGACAGAAAATGTTTTACCATCCTCTGTTGAATGGCTACCCATAGATGAAGAACAGGAAGAGGAATTAAACGCACAAGAAGATACTTATTCACAAACGACATTACAGTTTGAGGCTACCAGCGTTGAAAATTTGGCCCCTCAACAAGAAGCCTCAGAATACAATATCGCATATTTATTACCAGAGCTCTTCACTACTGAACAAGAAAAGACAAAGTTGTCATCAGAATTCACTTCAGATACCTTTTCTGAAGAGTATTATCCTCCTCAAGAAGAGACTTGGCAAAGTATTCCATTTCTCGCAGAACCATTAGCGCATCAGCCATCAGAATACACTGAGATAGACAAATCGCCTCTTGCTGAATTACTATCCATAGATGAAGCACATGAACAAACACAAAATCAACAAACTGATGGTACGCAGTATGCATTTGCACCCACGCGTATTGAGGAAAATAGACAAGAGCAAACACTATTTAATCAAGCGCCTTTAAATGATGCTCCTAACCAGCACCAGACCATCCCTATTGCTACCCAAATGATATTGAATGATTTAATCCAAGGAAAACTCATTCATAGCGTGAATGCTTCTCTTGATAACCGCCTGCGTTTACGTTTGACAAATGAATACAATAAATTCGAATATTATGAAACTATTAATCAGATATTCAATTTAATATATCAGACCTCCCCCGCCTTCCAAAAAATGTTTGAACGACCTAACCTAGGTAATTTCTGTCCTTATCTGACATTAAAAATGCCTCGCACTTATAAAAAAGATAAAGCGATATTAGAAGATCTTATTCAGGCAGCACGCCATTCAAGTTTCGCTACTGTTGCTCAAAATTTTGCTAGCACACAACAAGCAGGATATCCTCAGTTTAGTATAAACTCACAAAATGAGTTCCAACCTGTTGATCAGGGCATCTTAACTGCATTCAGAAGATCCTCTAAAAGAACGCTTGATCAGATTGAAGAGCAGCATCCTTATCAAACACCAACAACGCCCCCATTAGACGAGCAGCGCAATCAAAATCGAACTAAGAATCCTAGGGGTAGATAACAAAGATGTTGTTGTTTCTAGAGGTTAACTAAGGTGGCTCAACTCTAGTTCAGGATCCGCCTGCAAAGTAGACATTACCCTATTAAAAACCGCATCTTCAATAAGCTTTTGATCTTGTTTTAAAGCGAGGTATTTGATTCTCAACTGGATCCCTAAAGGACGATCTTGATTAACCCGCAAGGAAAATTTGGGTTTATATAAAGAATGCTTTTTAAGATTGTTAAATTCCTTTTGTTGGCGTTGACTCCAATGCGCCTGCTGTTGATGAAGCAACACGTCAATTTCGTTTTCCAGAGTAGAAATTAAAGCTTGAAGCTTTTCAATTGGAGATTTAAAAGAAAAAGTCAGTAATATTTTTCCTTCAAAAAATGTTTTGTCTACAGAAAAATTAACAACAGGATTAGTTGCAATTAAGCTATTTGGTACTTTAACGATACGCCCAGTTTTATCCCCCCAACATACCTCGCTCCCCTCTTCCATGGAAAAATATAAAGGACCTATTTTTTTAACATAGCCAATATATTTTCCAACCTCAATATAATCCCCTTCAACAAACAGATCTCGCCACATGATGATAAGCCAGCCAAAAAAATTCATGAGGTATTCTTTTTGCGTAATAGTTAAGGCAGCCGAGACAACACCAATAACCGTCAATAAATAGCCAAACCCTTCGACCCATATTTTGGCCATAAAAAATAGCAAGCAGAAGAATAAAACATAGCGTGTTGCAACTCGCCATTTGAAACTTTTTTTCTTATCTTTAATTTTTCGTTTGATTAAAAACTCAAAAATAACATCAATCATCACCACAAAAATAATGGTCATGCCAGCTTTTAATAGGTTTAAATATACTTCATTCATATCTGAACACTCTCATAGTCTTCGCACATGCATTTTCGAGGGTGTTGCCTCGACGCCTACCCGAAAACGCATGTGCTATGACTATAAAATTATGATTCCGGGATCTAAAACAGCTTCTAAATGTGGTAGCCAATGATTCGTTTGGGCAACCTCGGCCTAGCATGCCCTTCAAGATACTCAATTACCATCGTCGCAATATCTAAGCCTGTTGCTAGCTCGATTGCACGTAACCCTGGCGAAGCCTTCACATCAATAAGAATGGGACCTTCTTTGGTTCTTAAAAAATTCACTGCAGCAAATTTTAAGCCTAAAACCCGAGCCGCTTTAATCGCTAGCTTCTTTTCTACCAATGTTGTTTTCACCACTTTTAACTTTTCAGCAGAACCTAAGTCGTGCTCGCTATAGGTCTTTTGAACAGAAGCGACCACTTTATTCCCTACCACAATACAGCGAATATCCTTACTATTACTTTCTTTAACATATTCTTGCGCAATAAAATTTGCTCTTAACCCACGAAAGGCTTGGATCACCGCTTCTGCCGCTTTATGGGTTTCCGCTAATACCACGCCCTGTCCTTGGCCGTCCAATAGCTTAATAACTAATGGCGTTCCTCCCACAATTTTAATCATATCTTTGGTGTCGCCGGGATAATGAGCGAAGGCCGTGGTAGGCATAGTTATCCCCGCGCGGCCCAATAATTGGTGAGCTAATAATCTATCTCTCGAATGCGAAATGGCAGCAGAGCTATTTAAAGAAAATACACCCAATGTTTCAAATTGTCTTAAAATAGCGACACCATAAAAAGTGATAGATTCACTGATGCGGGGAATAATAGTATCAAATCGCTTCAGCGGCTTCCCTTGATAATGGATAGTAGGTTTGTTTGAGCTAATGTCTACGTAGCAACGAAGGGTATTAATCACTTCGACCTTATGTCCACGGCTCTCGGCTACACCCGCTAATCTTTCTTTGGTATAACTATGCTTTGCCGTGCTCAAAATACAAATTTTGAGCGATTTTTTGTGACGCTTTGGCGCGTCATCATAAACAGAATGGCTTAATGCCCCCAAGGTGAATGACTTTTCAGGCACAACCAATAATTTGCCTTTCATTGCCGAACGACCAATTAACATCCGATAAGCCATCGTTTCTCTATCGGTTAAAGTGATTTCAATCGGCCATTTCTTCTTGCCAAACTGCGCTACCGTTTGAATCACATAACGTAATTCTGATTGTCCATTTGAACTTATAATTTCTCGCTCATCGACAAGAGGCGCTTTACAATAGACTTCTACCTCAGGACGTTGTGGGATAGGATGGATCCCAAAATGTACTTTCGTTTGCCCGTCCTCAACAATTTTTTCAACCATGAAGGCGTGCAATGCTGAAGTCTTCGCACCTGTATCTACTTTTGCGCGAATAGCCGGTAACTTAAGCTCCGGTAAAGCAATCCATTCTTCCCAACCAATCTCTAATAACTTAGTCATGGGTATTTATACTCTTTCCATTAAGTTTACCAACTTTGTATAATCTTCTCAGTTAACAGGTATTTGGCAACAAAGCTTTCAGGAGTGTATACAATATATAGGACTGTTGTGAAGGGTGAATAGTAAAAAGGAAATATTATTTAGCATAAAAATTTATTAATTAATGTAAATAATTAAGGTTCTATCAGGGTTTTTCGCAATGCTTTTGCTTTGGTTAAGGTTTCTTCGTATTCTTGCAAAGGATCAGAATCAACCGTCACTGCTCCCCCTGTTTGAAAAGTGACAAAGCTTTTATTCAGCACAAACGTTCTAATGGTAATAGACAGATCCATATCACCATTAAACCCAATATAGCCTACACTACCGCAATAAGGTCCACGAACCGTGGGCTCAAGCTCGGCAATAATTTCCATTGCACGGATCTTTGGAGCGCCGGTGATTGATCCTCCAGGAAAAGAGGCTTTCAATAAGCTAATCGCATTTTGCGAAGGCGCCAAAATTCCCTCAACCACAGAAACTAAATGGTGAACTGTTGCAAAAGATTCTAGACCGCACAACTTAGGCACAACAATAGTATGGGGTAAACAAACGCGTGACAGATCATTGCGCATGAGATCAACAATCATCACATTCTCTGCTCTATCTTTTTCACTTGCCTCAAGTTCCTGAGCTAATGCTCTATCTAAGACAGGATCAGCATGACGTGGACGTGTCCCCTTAATGGGGCGAGCTTGCACTTTGCCATTTAACAATTGTAAAAATCGTTCAGGAGAAGCAGAAACGAGAGCATGATCTCCATACTGCATAAAAGCAGCAAAAGGCGCCGGATTGTTTCGACGTAACTTACAATAAAGATCAAAAGGTGCAAGTCCTGAAGGTAACGTGGCTGAGAACCGTTGAGAAATATTTACTTCAAAAATGTCTCCGGCCCGAATATATTCAATCGCTTTTTCTACTGCGACTTGATAGGTATCGTTATTAAAAGTTGAATCGATCCTGTCTTCTTCTATTGTACAACCTGAGACTTCTACATCAGGTACAACAGAGGGTATTTGTGCTAATAACCAATCCAAACGCTGTGTTGCACGCTTCATTCGACTATTAGGGTCTTTTTCAGGAAAGCCACTTGAAAATACCCATGTTTTAGCAAGGTGGTGATCCCAAGCAATCACTAAATCATAAAATCCCATTAAAAGATCGGGAAAGGCTAAATCATCTTTTTGATCATAGGGGAGTTTTTCTAAGTATGTTCCTAGTTCATAACCGAGGATCCCTGCCATCCCTCCCTGAAAAGGGGGGCAGCCAGCGATAGGCGCTAATACATAATTATTGAGTTCTTCCTCTAGCAGTTCAAAAGGATCACCTTCATATTCCTTATTTCCAATTTGGATCCGCCCCTTTTTACAAATAACGATTTGAAAAGGTGCTAGTGCGATAAAACTATATCTTCCTTGTTTATCATCTTGCCTTGCGCTATCTAAAAAAATAGCTCCTTCTTTGGGTAAGTGGGCAAAAAGCATTTGTGGTTCAGGGCAAACAATTTCTTTTACAAGTGGGAAATGAGGATTTTGCATGCTTGAACCTTATGGACAATAGGGCGGCAACGTTGGGAAAAATATTTCTGAGACCAACAATGGATAGGATTTAAGCCAAAAAATAGAGCGCCTTGCCCACAGATCCTCTGTCATGTTCCCTTGTGCCAATAAAGCGTTTCTCGTTTGATGCGCAAAAGGATGAGAAGCTCGCACATGTGCATATTCAAATGCATCTCTGCTTACATCCGGGTTGTGATAAAGCATTGTCTCGCCAATCGGATTATCACTTAGAGAAGCAAATTGCTTAAAGTAATGCTGATAGGTTATCTTGGGGATCACGACGCGCCCCTGAATAAGAGAAACCCCATCTCCTTGCAAAAAAACTTGGCGGACAAAGGGTAAATGAGCACTATCGATTTGTAGAGCGATAATTTCATCCTCAAAGGCTGGTAAGAAACATTGCTCAAGAACTTGGACAGAGAATGACTGGCAAACACGCTTTAATGCCTTACTTAGCATATAAGGCTTTGTTAACCATTCCAATATCAGCGATGAGGGCGACACTTCAAGCTGCAAAGGATCTTTAACCCATTCCAACTGCGTCATTATTTAGCTATTCCTATAGGAAGAAGATCCGCATGCTAGCAAAGAGAAGATAGAAACTCAAACAAAGTATGTAAAATAACTTTTGAAGTGACCACCCAGCCTAAATTTAAAATGAGAAGAGTATGTTCAAAGCTTGATGATGTTTATAATGACTCATAATATAAGTTACTTGCTGCGTTAAAAGTCACATGTCTAACAATTCATATTACGCTAAACCGCAAGGAAAATCGGGACTACTGCTCAATCAGTGGGATCTTATCATCCTTGTCCTTTTTTTTGGTTTGCTAGCCGCCTTGGTGTGGGGAGCTCAACAAATGAGCGCTCCCTATCAACTAGGTTCGCACATTCCTATTTCTCTTGATCCCAGCATGTTGCCACGCTATGCCATTAGCACGGTCATTCGGATGGCGATTGCCCTTTTGTTTTCGTTGCTATTTACCTTTACGGTCGCGACCTTAGCAGCCAAAAGTCCTCGGGCAGAGCGATTCATCATTCCATTCATAGACATTATGCAATCTGTTCCCATCTTGGGTTTTTTATCTATTACTATCTTGGCCTTTATCTATTTATTTCCTGGAAGCCAGTTAGGACCTGAGTGCGCCGCTATTTTTGCGATTTTTACTTCTCAGGTTTGGAATATGGCATTAAGCTTCTATCAATCACTGCGTACTGTGCCTAAAGAACTCAATGAAGCAGCAGCCATGTTTCACTTAAGTCCTTGGCAACGTTTTTGGCGGCTTGAAGTGCCTTTTGCTACACCTAGCTTGATTTGGAATATGATGATGTCCCTCTCAGCGGGATGGTTTTTTGTGGTTGCCTCTGAAGCCATTTCAGTCAATAACCAAAATATCACCTTACCTGGCATAGGCTCTTATATCTATTTGGCAACCGCTCAATCTGATTACAAAGCTATTGGTTATGTCATCCTGACCATGTTCATTGTCATCACCATTTACGATCAGCTGCTATTTCGTCCCTTAGTTGCATGGTCAGAAAAATTTAAACTTGAATCGAATCCAGACACTTATACAGAAACTTGGTTTCTAAACTTATTACAAAGAGCGCAGTTAACGCACTATTTTCTTGCTATGTTAAAGCGGCTCAGAGAGCTTATGACGACGCCTTTATTCCCTAAGCGTCAGCATCGTGAACTGCCGCCGCGAGTTAGACAAGCATTATCTTGGACTGCGATTACTTTTTGGAATAGTGCCTTATTAATTGCCATCCTGGCTTCTTGTTTTACGCTGGGCCGTTACATTTACACTGAAGTGACCTTTTCAGAAGTCCTACATGTATTTTGGTTAGGAATGATCACGGCATTGAAGGTAGGCATTTTAATTATCATTAGCTCCATTATATGGGTTCCCATCGGGGTATGGATTGGCTTAAAGCCAAGAGTGGCAAGTATCATCCAACCTATTGCTCAATTTTGTGCCGCATTCCCCGCTAATCTTGTATATCCCGTCATCTACATGCTGATTGTCAAATATCAGCTCAACGTTAATGTATGGAGTGCTCCACTCATCATATTGGGAACGCAGTGGTACATTTTATTTAACGTCATCGCCGGGGCCAGTAGTTTGCCGCAAGAGTTACATCTTGTTGCGCAAAATTACGGACTAAGAGGATGGCTATGGTGGCGTAAGCTTATTTTACCCGGCATTTTCCCTTTCTATGTCACAGGTGCCATGACAGCTGCGGGCGGCAGCTGGAACGCGACCGTGGTTGCTGAGGTTGTTAATTGGGGCGGAAAAACTTTACACGCGGTTGGTCTTGGCAGCTACATTACTGAACAGACAATGACCGGGGATTTTGCTCGCATTGGTTTAGGCATCGCAGTAATGAGTTTGTACGTAATTGTGATTAATCGATTCGTTTGGCATAAGCTCTATGAAATTGCCGAAGAACGATACCATATAGGTTAAATATGACGATTGAAACTGAAAAGAAAGCTATTTTTACCGTAAAAGATCTGCAAAAGACCTTTCGTTCAGCTGAAGGTCAGGAATTAGTCGTACTGGAAGATGTTAATTTTACCATGTACGAAAATGAAATCGTCGCCTTGCTTGGTAAATCTGGCTCAGGTAAATCCACGCTGCTTCGAATTATTGCCGGTCTCATTAAACCGTCAAATGGACAAGTACTTTACCATGGGCAACCTGTTACAGAGCCAGTTCAAGGTATTGCCATGGTATTTCAAAATTTTGCACTTTTACCCTGGTTAACGGTATTACAAAATGTAGAATTAGGCTTAGAAGCGTTAGGGGTAGAAAGACAGCAACGACGAAAACGTGCTTTAAATGCCATCGACACTATCGGTTTAGATGGTTTTGAATCAGCTTATCCTAAAGAGCTTTCAGGCGGCATGCGTCAGCGGGTTGGATTTGCTCGCGCGCTGGTGGTTGATCCTGAATTATTGCTTATGGATGAGCCTTTCTCTGCGCTTGATGTGTTAACCGCAGAAAGCTTAAAGGGCGACTTGCTCGATCTATGGCTTACCAAGCGTACTCGAACCAAAGGTATTTTATTCGTTACTCATAACATCGAAGAAGCTGCGTTAATGGCCGATCGCATTATTATCTTCGCAAGCGATCCTGGCCGCATCCGTGCAGAGCTGACTGTGGGCTCTCCTTTACCGCGCAACCCGCAAGATCCGCATTTTCGTAAATTAGTCGACGATATTTACACACTGATGACTACCAGTGAAAGGAAACGCGTGAGATTAGAAGATGCAGGCTCAGATTTTCAAAAAATGGGCTTGGGTTACAGACTACCTGATGCTGAGATCTCAGAGCTCACCGGTTTTGTCGATGCGCTCGCCTCGGAAGAAAAAACAGGCCCCGTTGATTTGCCTTTGCTAGCAGAAAGTTTGCATTTAGAGGCCGACAGCTTATTCCCGTTGACTGAAGCATTGGAAATTTTAAACTTTGCCACCGTTTCTAAGGGGGATATCACACTCACCGCAGAAGGCATCGCCTTTGCGAATGCAACTATTCTGGAACGGAAAAAGCTTTTTGCCGCACAACTCGAGAAAAGAGTACCTTTAGCCAAACACATCCGTGATACCTTAGATAATCGCCCTTCCCATCGTGAAAGTGAGGATTATTTCTTAAGAGAACTAGAAGAGCACCTGACTGAAGGCGAAGCAGAACGTGTACTCACCGTCATGATTGACTGGGGTCGTTATGCAGAAATATTTGCTTATGATTACGACTCAGGGATCTTAAGCCTTGAAAATCCTAAATAAAATAAGCACTGCTTTATTGATATTCTGCCTTTGCTCATTTTCTTATGCAAAAGAAAATGAAGTGAAGGTCAAAATTACGGGTGTCAATAAAGAAATGGAAGAAGGCATTCGTAGCAATTTAAGCATTCTACAAGAATATGCCGAAGAAGGCATTTCCGATCCTAAACAGCTGGAACAGCGGGCAGAACAAGAAATTTTAATTGCTTTGCAGCCGCATGGATTTTATGAGGCCAAAGTCACAACAGAAGCTCACCAGGAAAAGGATATATGGCAATTTACTTTTCATATCACACTCGGCCAACCTGTTATTGTACGAGCCATTCATTTTAATGTAACAGGTGAAGGTGAGAAAGATCCCACTTTACAAGGAATGTTAGCTTATTTTCCCCCGAAAATTGGCGATACTTTTATTCATGAACAATATGAGCAAGGTAAAAAAGCCTTGCTCTCTAAAGCCATTCAAAGTGGTTATCTCGCTGCTATCTTTAGCGAACACCGGGTGGATGTTTATCCTGATACCCACTCAAGTGAAATATATTTAACCTTAGCAACGGGACCTCGTCACTACTTTGGTCCTGTTACCTTTAGTGATACGGTTCTATCTGAAAAATTACTTAGACGTTATTTACCATTCCACGAAGGCGAAGTATATTCCCCTGAAAAAGTAGTCAAATTACAAAGCTATTTGAATCAAAGTGATTATTTTTCACAAGTGAATGTAAAAGCACAATCTGAAGAAAATTCACCTTACGTGCCTATTCTGGTAGAGCTTGAAGACGCCAAGCCGAATCAATACATTGTTGGTGCAGGCTATGGTACTGATACGGGCATGAGGGGCAAGCTCGGTTGGACACGTAGACGCTTAAATTCTTTAGGACATCGATTTTCAGCGCAAGCGCAAATCGCTGAAATATACAATAAAGTCCATGTAGAATATATTATTCCAGGAAAACATCCTGAAACCGATCAAACCAAACTGCAAGCTGGATTCTTCGAAGATGAATTTAGTGAAAAACCTTCTCATATTTATGAAACAGGTATTATAGAGGAGCGGGAAATCCATGGCTGGCAAAGAAATTTATCCTTAACATACCACCATGAACGATTTAATGCTTTTATCACTAATGATACGGTGGAATCTAAACTGATTTTGCCCAGCATCACATTTATCCAAGTTAAACGTAATGATTCTGCGACCCCTAATAGCGGTAGACGTATTGAATTAACCATGCGTGGCTCTATTGACGCATTATTCAGTGATACCACCTTTTTACAAACCTATTTGCAATTAAAATGGCTCCATGCCTACAGTGATTCGTTAAAGCTATTAACCCGGTACGATCTTGGTTTTACTATCCCTAATGATAGTGAACGCTTACCGCTTAGCCAACGCTTCTTCGCCGGCGGTGACTTAAGCCTACGCGGTTATGGTTATCGTTCTTTGCCTAACGAAATTGATAAAAATGGCATTCGCCACCCAGTTGGCGGCTCTTATTTAGCGGTAGGTAGTGTTGAGCTGGTTAAAACTATCAAAAAACCATTTGGCGTGTTTACCTTCTTTGATGCCGGCAATGCTTTTCGGCAATCTGGTAATGAAATAGCAATGGGTACTGGTGTCGGCGTGGAATGGCAAACACGATTAGGCCCAGTTAAATTTGCTATTGCAAAGCCGCTGACCAAGACGGCAGATTCTTGGCGGATCCATGCCTCATTTGGGCCGGAACTCTAAGGAATATAGGATCTTATGGGCACATTAAGAATTATATTATGGGATCAACTTACCCATTCGTTGCCCATTCTTGTTCAAGCAAAATCTGACGATATTATCTTTTTTTGCGAATGTCGAGAACAGATGAATTATATTCCGCATCATCCGAAAAAGTTGGCCTTTATCTTATCCTCGATGCGTCACTTTGCTAATGAACTCTCACAATCGGGCTTTCAAGTACATTATGTGCAATACGATAATGATCCTCAACATGGTGAATTAACCCAAGAAATCGAAAATGCTATTTTAAAATTTAAACCTTCCTTAGTGGCTTACACAGAGCCAAGCGAATTTCATATACAAGAAAAATTAAATGTATTTGCGTCTCAGAACAAAAAGATTAAATTTCAAATATTCCCGGATAATCGTTTTTTGTGTTCAAAAGAGCTGTTTTGTGAATGGGCAAAAGGCAAAAAACAGTTACGCATGGAATATTTCTATCGCATGATGCGGGTAAAATACAATATTTTGCTAAATGAGGACAAAACTCCTATTGGAGGTAAATGGAATTATGATATTGAAAATCGTAAAAGCCCACCTAAGTCTTTAAGCTCACCGCCTCGAAAAAGTCATAAAAAAGATGAAATAACCAAGAAAGTTATTGAAACAGTAAAAAATAATTTTAAAAACAACTTCGGTGATTTAGAACCATTTTATTTTGCAATTGACAGACAGCAAGCACTTGAAGAAGCACATCAATTCATCAATGAAATATTATCAAAATTTGGTGATTATCAAGATGTCATGATCCGCAATGAGGCTTATCTTTATCATTCCCTTCTATCGGCCTATATAAATGTAGGATTATTGTTACCGCTTGAATTATGCCTTATGGCACAAAAAGCATATCAGCAAGATCAAGTACCTCTTAACTGTGCTGAAGGCTTTATTAGACAAATATTAGGTTGGAGGGAATATGTAAGAGGCATCTATTGGCTAATGATGCCTGAATATACATCTAAAAATTATCTTAATGCACAACGCCCCTTACCTTGGAGTTACTGGGGGGGAGATACAAATATGGGGTGTATAAAAGAAGTTGTAAAACAAACCAAAGCACATGCTTATTCACACCATATACAAAGATTAATGGTTACAGGCAATTTTGCCTTATTAGCTGGCTTTGATCCTTTGGCGGTTCATCAATGGTATTTGTCCGTCTATGCAGATGCTTTTGATTGGGTAGAATTACCCAATACACTGGGGATGGCTCTTTATGGCGATGGAGGGTTGCTGGCAAGCAAGCCTTATTGCGCCAGTGGCAAATATATTAAACGCATGAGTAATTTTTGTAAGGGATGTTACTACAATCCTGAAGAGCTAATCGGTGAAAAAGCTTGCCCATATAATGCACTATATTGGTATTTTTTAATCACACACAGGGATAAATTAAGCAAAAATCAACGCATGAGGGTTATCTATCAATCTTTAAATCGTTTTTCAGATGAGAAGAAAAATCAAATAGTTAATCATGCACAGTCTATCCTTCACAAACTTGAAGAGGGAGATCCTCTATAAAACTACTTATTTAATATATAAATATTAAGATTAAGTATAAACGCAAAACTAACCCATAAAGTATATGGTATAAACAGTAAAAATACTGAATGTAATTTTCTAGCATGATATAAAATAATTACTATTGTTATTAATAATAAGATAAGATCATAAAGCGCAAGATCAATTCGATGAAATAAAAAGAATAAAGGTGACCAAGCTAAGTTTAATGCCAACTGTAATCCGAATAGAATAAGTAATCTGCGGTATTGTTTAGGCTGGTTCCATATTATCCCAAGCGCGATTCCCATCATTATATAGAGAACAGTCCAGGTTGGCGCAAATACCCAGCTTGGTGGATTAAATGAAGGTTTAATTAAATTTTGATACCACAGCGAATTCCCGCTACCACTTAATACACCAGCCAGTATCCCAGATATTAAGCAAAAAACTGCACCCTTTAAACAACTAACCCATAAGTTATTTTTCATCACAATCTCTGCTTATTATTTCAAGTGAATTAATAGGTATTATTACTATCACATATAAATGCCGCTTTCATCTCCATCTATTATCCTGAATTTTTTCAAGAAAATGCAAATTATTGTCAGCTTATAATTATTGCAATTTCGGATCAATCTGCAGCATTCCTTGAATAATGCTTACTTGCGGCACTTACCTCACCTGAGTCCAATGGAGCGACTGTTAATACAACAATTGTATGTTTAGGACAAACCACTTTTAGTAGTTTGGCTATGCTATGATTTATTAATTTCTATTTTACTGCATACATTTTTCATTCTTCTCCATATATCTACACTTATTAATCAACAGAATCAATTATTCTAACATAGTGATATGGCCGAGTTTTCTTCCAGGCATCGATTCCTTTTTATAGTCATGGAAGTAAGACAAATCTTTATTCAATGCTTCATTCATATCTACCATCTCTCCAATGATATTAAACATTGTTGCATTGCCCCTGCTGGCAGTATTGCCTAATGGTAAACCCGCAATAGCTCTAATATGATTTTCAAATTGGCTAGTAAAGGCTCCTTCAATCGTCCAATGGCCACTATTATGTACTCGCGGCGCAATTTCATTTGCCAATAACAAATTACCCTTTTGGAAAAATTCGAACGATATGCAGCCTACATATCCAAGGTCGTCAATTACCAAATCAATATATTCTTTAGCCTTTGAGAAATTAGAATCCTCAGGCTTATTAGACGTTTTAATAAGAATACCCTCTTTGTGTGAGTTTTCACAAATGTCATAATATCTACGTTCGCCGGACATGGTGTTAACTGCAATAATAGAAATTTCCCTATCAAATTTAACATATTGCTCGCAAATCGATTCACAGAATACATCGTCGCTAATTGTTAAAAGCTGATCTTCTGTATTTACTTTTGTCAATCCTTTACCATCATAGCCATTTTTTCGCTTTTTTATCAAAAAAGGGTATCCATATTTTTTAGCAAATTGAACAGCATCACTTACTGTATTGATGATTTGATATGATGGAGTTGGGATTGCTAATTTATCAAATAATTTTTTTTCCAACATTTTATCCTGAGTATACTTTAACGATTTCGAATTAGGATAAACTGGTTTCAACGATTCAAGAAATTCTATTGACTCATAAGGGATATTTTCGTTCTCAAAGGTAATCACATCACATGTGTTTGCAAAGTGAGCTAATGATTCAAGATCAGAATATGAACCATTCATAAAATCGCCAAGGTTAGTTATTGATTTGGTTTGCTTTTGATCATAAAAGACAAATTCAAATCCCATATATATGGCAGAAAGTGCTAGCATACGGCTTAGCTGTCCTGCACCTATAATACCTATTTTCATCATAACTCCGGGTATAGCTTATTTAGTACATCATCAGTTTGCGACTTTCGAAAATGTTGAAGCGACTGATCTATATTTTCATATTTATTAGCAAGAATCGATGCGGCTAATAATGCAGCATTAATGGCGCCACTTTTGCCTATAGCCAATGTACCGACAGGGATCCCACCAGGCATTTGAGCAATGGAAAGCAATGCATCCATGCCTTCTAATTTGGATGAAGGAATAGGCACGCCTAGTACAGGTAATGTTGTTAGAGAAGATATCATTCCTGGTAAATGAGCGGCTCCACCTGCTCCAGCAATAACCACTTCAAATCCATTTTCTTTTGCACTTTCTGCAAATTGAAATAATAGATGAGGTGTTCTATGCGCAGAACCAACTTGAGTATGATAAGGGATCTCAAGTCTCTGAAGGATTTCGACTGAGTGCTTCATTATTTCCCAATCTGATAAAGAACCATATATAACTGCGACAAGTTTTTTATTCATTAGACACCTTTGTTATGGATTACAATAATGACAATAGGAAGGATCAGCCTGATATAAATTATCAGCTCTGGGCTTAATAACTTGATAATCACAGCGAATGCATTTCTCAATTATATTTTTGAATAATTGTGTATCTGAATGACAAGAAGAACAAGGAAGATTACCTGCCACTTGCATTTCTCCAAATCCATATGTGTTACATTTTGCACATATAGATTGGATCCTTTTGATTAAATCTAAAGTTAGATCTTGAATTATCTGCATTCGGGTGGGATTAAACATGGCCCTCATGTCTGTTTCTAATCTAATTTTTTTGGAAATTTTAAACGCTTTTTCTACAGCCATTTCCAAATCAGTACGTGTTTGGATCCCTTTAGCAATCACTTGGTTGGTAGCCATTTCCCGAACAATGATTGCGTGTGAAGGAAAAAGATAGGTTGATAGAAAATCATCAAAAGATTGTTTATAAGAAAATTCAGCCATAGCATAGTTAGTTTTATTTGTCCTCTTTATGACGACAATTTCAACTTGATTTGAGACATCAACAAAACTTAATAATTCTTCATGTAAGGCAGCAAATGGCATCAGTGGATGTGGACCAAAACTTCCTTCAGTTGCCATGCCAAGTTCATAAGAAAATTGTTCCATGGCTACTTTTGCCTTGTGGACAACCATTTTCTTTGCACTCATAAAGCGCTCTTTCTCTCCACAAAAAGTTCCAAATTGATCAGTGTCATAATTTTTTGGCACAACAATCTTACATCCGAAAGTTTCTTCCATCGCTTGTTTGATAGCAAATTCCTTTCGATGCATCGTAGCTAAGAGGATCTCCCTACCCTGTAACATAATTATTTTTCCTTGGACTGATAACGTGCAAATTTATCCATTTATAATCAAACAAAGCCTTAATATGCGGTTGACGTCTAAAAACTTCATTAATTTGAGAAGCAAAAGCATAGATAACAACAAGAAGCTTGAGAGGCTCATGAACGCGCTGGTTTTTAAAGAACATAGATTGCAAAGGCAGACCAATTTTCAAATCACTCTGGTTACCCTCCATAACACCAATTTTACTAACGACGTTATGAAGCGCTTTATTTCCAGCACCATAAACGTGAGGATCGGTAGCGCTAAAGTAATATTGGGCATTAATCCAATGGGCAACTATCATGGGCGCCATGAGTATTCCCTCTAAAATGCTTGCATCATCATCTTCTTCAGGCTCATATGAGTGTAAGAATACTCTACTATTTAAATTGGTGTTTGCAGTAAGGCTTCTTGGCCCAATAATGATTGCTGCATTATTGGCTAAACCCCACTCAGGAATAAGTTCAGCATAATGATATGCTTTGTCATGATAACCATTGCAACCTATAAAGCTTGCTTCCCTTTCTTTTTTCAGCTTTGTAATGGCTTGTTCAACATCACTTTCAATCTGCCTTAGAATGTCGGGATGAGGATCTTCATCTGGTACTAGTTTTAATTTGTCAGTTGTTGTTTCATGATAAGCAGCAACAAATATAGTTTCTTGAGGAATATCAATTCCTTCAGAAATGAGCATCTTTCTTATTTCACTATTATTTAAAATTTCGCATGTAATTTTTGCATTGATAAAACCTGAATTGCCTCCACACGCACCACACTCAAAAGAAGCATGAAAAGGATTATTGGTCGTTTTCGCCTGGTGCCCGCAGATGACAACCACCGGTGCGAATTTTTTGGTTAACCCAATCGTTTTAAGAAAAGAGCACATATTTTTAAGCGTTTGTTTGATATTTCCCGCTGCTAAAAAAGGGTTCGAACAAACAAGTGCTGGCTCTTGATCCGCCTCGCTTTGCTTGGCAAAAAAAGTTTTCTGCAATAATGGAAATAGCAACAATGCGCCAACCATCTCGAAAAATGCAAATGCACTAAAATTTTTATTTTTGGCTTGATTCACTATTGTGTTCAAATCAGAAATTAATTTTGAACGAAATAAAGACGGTGCTTTTTTATGCACGCTCATATTCGGCTCAACAAGTGCCGGCGCTTGTAAAGTAGACGTATTGGTTGACTCTTCTAAAGTGAAAATCGACCCAAAAAAGCCTGCGTAACCAAATGTCTCATAACGATTAACCGATTCCAAATGACGTCGGATTGGTTCTGAACGTACATCGATGCAAAAAACAAACTGTGCGATTGGTATGCTTTCAGTAAAACTACTCGTTTTTAATTTAGCCAGCAGCGATTCTTTATATGTTAATTCATAAGCATGCTGCCATATGAGTAAAATTTGATTTTGATTACAAAAATTAGACAGATGTTTTGCATAAAATGGTAAGCTTTTCTCGTCAAGTTTTACCTTTTCCATATACAAACAACAACACCAAATAAGTAAAATCTCAACTAAACTAGCCTTTTCTCGTATTAAGGGGTTGTTTTTTCTTGATTCTAACCATTTAATAAATCCATGCCAACCAATTAATTGAGAAAATATGCATTTAAAAAAAATGGTTAACCTTTCTTCGCTTATCTGCATTTTATTGAGCAAATTATGTAGCGCATGTAATGGATCTAATGGCAACTCGATTAAAAAATCATCCCTTTTAGTCTCAAATAATTTCTGCTGCTTCCATTCTTGCCAAAGAGAAAAATCGACATTTTTTGCGCAAGCTTTTACCTGGGCTTCATCAAAGTAACGACTGATAAAAATTGAAATTTCCTCTTTGATATGTTTAGGAAACCAGGCGCTATAATCATTTGAAGAATAATCAGTTTCTTGTTTATGCTTTAATGTTAACAATGTTGATATAATATCTTCTTCATCATTTGAGAACTTTTTATTTGCAAGCAAAGCATTTTTAAGTGCTGATTTTGAAATCTTTCCAGATTTATAAAGTTCCAAATACTCATCATGAGTAAGGCACCCATTAACAGGTAAATAGTTACGTATATGATCCAAAGCTTCATCAAATGGCTTATCGGTTAAGTCCCACAAAGGGTTAATTGCTATTGATGCTTTTAATGGCCAAATAATTGGTAAAATTTGAGTTGCCTCATTAATTGATTTTTCAATCATATCAATAGTAATTACTTGAGTCATATTAGCACCTAATTTATGGCTAAAACATGCCAAAATATAAATTGCATACAATAATACTTGCAAAAATAATGTGAGTATGAATTTTTTTGTTTTCTGCGATTTCGTGAGATCCATGCAATTTAAAGACATAGTCTTGCAAAGCATGTAGCACGACAACAGAAAGCAGGATATTTGCAGTCATTAATCCTAAAGCAATAAAATAATTTGTAGTTGCGTGAGTTATTAAATTAAACCAAAATATAAAGCTAGCTGTTCCTGGAATACCAATTAGCAAAAATAAAGAAACTGACAAATAAAAACCCCACAAAGTTAAACGGTTTTCGGATACAGCGAGACGTTTATGACTAGAATGATTAGTTTGACTTATAAGCCAACCCAGTCCAAAGATGATCATTGAAGAAGATAGTGCCATTTTTAGGTTAAATGCTTTTATATATGTAAAATCTAAAGTCAATAGACATATATGCGCTATACACAATAATATGCCCAGTTGAAATAGATTTTGAGCCCTATTTGCCATCAACAGACTTAGTACAAGAGCTGTTATTAATAAATGATCCATGCAAAACATATAGTGAACATAAAAACAATTCTCTATACATGTCAAAATCGATATTAAAAATGAAACAATTATAAAAATGGCTCTTTTTGTTGAGGTATCGAATAAATTCTGATTTAACCAATCACCCAAGCGTCGTAAAGGATTTAAAAAGTAACCTCTGAAATAGTCTTCTACTTGCAATAATTTTGCTAGCTTAAAGTGACACGCTATCAACCATTGCCTTTTTTTCATACCTTTGATTGTGATCAAAGAAGAGGCGAGATACCACAGCAGGACGAGAGTGCAAAGGACATATTCAATAGTTTGATTAATTAGTATCAGCTTGGGGATCTCTATCCAGGATTCAAATGCGTTTAGCATCCACAAGTAACCCACTAAAATTATCTGCAAAGCTGCCAATACCAATACCCTCAAAACGAATTGAGCACTTTGAAGTGTGGTCATTATTATTTGATGTAAGGTTATTCCAATAAAAGTTAGAATTAACAAGCTAGATTGTGTTTGATGCGAAATCTCATTTGCTATCCATAGCATGGCGAGCGTTAAAACTACCCCCTGAGTAAATAAACTCAATGGGTTAGAAATAATCATTTTGTTTTTTGTATTTTTGAATAAATCATTCCCTGCATTCAAAAACAAAGCTGCTTTATAAAACCCATGGGCGATGAGATGGAACACTGCTGCAGCAAAACAGCCTAAACTACTTTGCATGAGCATATAGCCCATTTGGCTCATGGTTGAATATGCGAGCTTCTTCTTAACATCTGGTTGCACTTGCTTAAGAAAGCCCCCTACTATCATTGAAATCATTCCAACACATAAAATGATGTAAGCAATTGTACCAGTTTGCGTAAAAACAAAGGATAATCGTGCAAGCAAAATGCCGCCAGCATTGATTACCCCCGCATGCATGAGTGCTGAAACTGGCGTGGGTGCCTGCATGGTGTCTGGCAACCAGAAATGGAAAGGAAATTGCGCCGATTTCGTCATGATTGCAACAAACACAAGTCCTAAAATCACACTATGCACGTCTAGGGTGAAACTGAATAGGCTTAGCTGCGTAGAAGTAATTGCTGCCAATTCATGGTATTCTGATGTCCCATAAAACTGATAGCATAAAATGACAGCGAGCAAAAAGCTCATATCGCCAATTCGGTTAACGATAAATTTCTTTTTAGCCGCTCTGTTTGCTTGAGATTGATAGTGATAATGATTCAGTAATAAATAGAGGTTAAACCCTATCCACTGCCAAGCTATGAATGCAGTAAATAAATTGCTTGCTAACGTAAAGAAGACTACCGACATAACCGTCGCAAGCATTTGGCATATAAATCTAGTTCTTGTTACGTCTGATAATAAATATCTCTTTGAGTAACACAGTACCACTGTGGCTAGTAACGCAACCACCACCAGCATAACGCTAGCTAAAGGATCTACCTTGAGACCAATCTTTAAAATTTGTTCTGAGGCCGGCAAATGGATTGTGGGTGAAACTCTGTAAGTTAATGCGATAAGACCCAATCCCAACGCTGTAATTACAAGCGATGGGGATTTTAGGCTAAAAAATGGAGTATCACGCATGAGCATCCCTTTGACATCATTCAGGTGCTTGAAGTATGGTGAAAATAAGGCATAATGTATAATTTATATTTTTTATAAAATACATCACTTTAAAATTATGAATATTACCCTTCACCAACTACGCGTTTTTTACCAGGTTGCCAAATCAAAAAGCGTTACTAAAGCGGCCTTGCAACTACACATGACACAACCTGCAGTTTCAAATCTCATTCGTGCACTAGAAAGACAAGTTGAAACGCCGGTGATTGAAATACTTCACAAAAAGCTTTACGTTACTGAGGCTGGCAAAGTATTAATCAGGGCTTTTGAGCAAATTGAAGCTCAGCTACATGATACGAAAACTCAGCTTAATCTTTTAAAAGACAAAATGGTGGGTACTATCAAAATTGCCACGGTCTCTACCGCCAAATACTTTGTCCCTAGATTATTGGGCGCTTTTAAATCCGAATATCCTGATGTTCATATTGAACTTAAGGTTAAAAATCGACATGAGATAATAGAACGTCTTCGATTAAATTTAGATGATTTCGTAATAATGAGCCAGCTGCCTGACAATATCTCTATTGAGCATCACGATTTTTTTGAAGATAAACTTGTTGTAGCAGCAAGCTATCAACATTCGAAGTGCGCTCAAAAGAAGCTTAGTTTAAAAATGCTAGTGAATGAGCCGTGGCTGATACGAGAATCGGGTTCCGGTACCCGCATGGCCATGGAGAGCATTTTTAAAAAATACCGAATAAAACCCAATATTCAAATGGAAATTGATAATAACGAATCGATTAAGCAGGCAATAATTGGTAACATTGGCATTTCAATTTTATCTCATCAAAGTATTGAAATTGAACAAAAAGCTGGTCTTATTAAAGTACTAAATGCAGCAGAATTTCCGGTTCAGCATAAATGGCATCTTGTAAAAAGCAAAGGGAAAAAATTACCAATCATTGCTCAAAAATTTTATGATTATGTTCGTACACATCCAAATTTAGAAATATTTAGTTCCTAGGTTCTTATGACAAATATATTTTATCCAGATGATATCCAAGTAATCGCGTCTTCTTTACTAGCTGGCGAGGTCATTGCCATACCGACTGAAACAGTATATGGCTTAGCTGCTATTATTGATAATAAAGCTGCAGTTCAAAAGATATTTGAATTAAAAAATCGCCCCCTGAATCATCCCCTCATTGTTCATGTTGCAGATATTGATAAATTTTTACTTTACTCCAAAAATTTACCAGCATATGCGATGAAATTAGCAGAAAAATTTTGGCCTGGTCCTTTAACCTTGGTATGCAATAAATCTGATTTCATAGAAAATTATATTACAGGCAATCAGGAGACGGTAGGAATACGCATCCCCAATCATCCTGTTACTTTAGCATTATTAGAACAAGTGAATTGTGGATTAGCTGCACCTTCAGCAAATAAATTTGGCAAAATTAGCCCAACTGAGGCACAGCATGTTATTAATGATTTTGGATCTACAGTAAAAGTTCTCGATGGTGGTAAATGTAAAATAGGCTTAGAGTCGACCATTTTAGATGTAACCCATCATGATTTTTGTATGCTGTTAAGACCAGGGATGATCTCTTTGAATGAAATCCAGGCTACCATTGGCGAGACTGAGATTAGAACACGTTTTTCACAAAACCAACGCGTGTCAGGTAATTTAAAATATCACTACGCACCTAATAAACCAAGTTTATTATTTCACAATCATAGTGAGCTCAATCGTATTTTCCAAATATTTAATAACTCAGTATATGTTTTGCATATAAAGGAAATGGATGAATATCAAAATGCTCATTATCAAAAAATGCCGTCGCTGCACACTGAGTATGCAAAGGTATTGTACCAAAATTTAAGAGAAGCCGATCAATCCTCCTTTCAAGCAATAGCTATCGAATTTCCCAACGACCATCTTGAATGGCAACCTATTATTGATAAATTAGTCAAATTAACTGCTTACACCCATGAAACATACAAATTAACAGAACCAGCATAAAGATCTGTTTAAATTCTGTTTATTATGTTGTAAGTTTATAGCTTCTTACTCTTATTTTCTTCTTGTTAAATTGAAATGAGTATGATAGGTTCTAAATTCAATACCAAGAGTTCAAGTATCTTATGAAAAAAATCAGCATTAATAGCCTCATCAACACAGTAGATCTTGCTGTGTTTGCTATTTTTGCTGTCATTTCCCTGGTGATTTTCATCACCTCTGCCTTTGGCCTATCGAGATAAAAATCTGTGCCTCGTTAGGCCAGATCACAATACAGATAAAAACCCTGAATAGCTGAACTGTATTTTAATAATACTACTTTGCTATTTCTATCTTTCGAATACGAATCAAAATAATTTGTAGGAGTGTTCTCATGCATAAAGGTCCTAAAGAAGAAGCGAAATCGAGCCCATCTCAGGATATTGGCAAATCTATCGTCACAGGCGGCATCGCGGGAGCTGTTGAGGTTGGAGTCGATCACCCGTTATGGAGGTTAAAGACGCGTTATCAAGATGATAGTATCCCCAAAAATCAAAAGCTAACATTTGATCCACGGATATTATATCGAGGATGGATCCCCAACATGCTGTCGATGGTGCCGATCACAGCGGTGCAAGTAGGTACGGCAGAAGCCTTAAAAAGCTGGTTTTCAAATGATGGAACGCCCCTTTCAAAGATTAAGGCTATCGCCTATAACGCGACCGGAGGCGCATTTTCTGCCATTATGAGTAGTCCAACTGAACTAGTCATGGCACAACAAACTTCAGATCGCGGTTTCATTGCGACTTTAAAACATATTTATCAAACGCAAGGCGTACAAGGCTTGACCAGGGGTATGTTTGGCACAGCAGTGCGTGACGCAAAATTTACTGTTGGTTATGGTTTTGCAGGCCCCTACCTGAAAGAACGATTTGCCGAAATAATGTCTGAAGGCCAAGCAAGCGTGGCAGGAGGCGCTACAGCAGGAGTAGGCGTTGCAGCCTTGTCGCAACCTTGGGACTCGTTAAAAACTGCGCAACAAACTGGTTCCAATTTATCCTGCTGGGAGCTTGCTAAACAGAAACTGAAGCAAGAAGGCATTGCGGGGCTTTATAAAGGAAGTTTTTGGCGAATGAGCCGAGTCGCCTCTGCTACCATGCTCATGAGCGAAACAGCAGATCGCGTTAGCACATACTTAAAACCAAAATCTTAATAGCAAAAATAAGGAACTTTAGGGCATTCATTGTTGTAAAATGGATGTCCTTAAAGTTTTTTTACTTGAGGATAGAGTGTGAGCGTGAAATGGCAAATGCGTTTAGGCCGATTAAATTTGCCATTGCGAAGCTATTGACCAAGAAAGCGGGTTCATGGCGAATTCATGCGTTATTTAGGCCGAGTGTAAGAACTAATTAGTCTTCTTTAGCTCCTTCAGTATAGCTGCATCTACTAAGGATTTTTTTTCGGCTTCTGATAAACTAAACCAATGATTGTGAGTAACCTCTTTGACATCAACTTCCACTGGTTTTAACGGGATAATTTGCCCCCAATCATCCATATTTCTAGTACCACATTTGGGGCAACGTTGATTTGTTCTAATATTATACTTTCCACCACCATCCACGTTTTCATCGCAAGCAATACTAAATACACTTTGTACAATATCCGTTAAATCACCCTCTTCATAATTAGAAACTAAAGAATGACCAGAAACCAATTTATCTATTTCAGAAAAGGCTTTATCGTTCACATATACGCACTGAATTTCATCTAACTCATTTCTTAATAAAAGTGTGCCATACTGAAATTCATCTAACTCTGGCACTTCAAATTCATGTCCATTTATACAAATATATTGCCATAAAAATAATACCATTATTGCACCTATTTAAGTTTCAGCAAATTATCAAATTGTTTAGCTTGCTCAGCTGGCATTACAGCTGACAAGCTTGGGCTTTGAACTACCATTTTAGGCTGTAAAATTTCATGAAAGTCTTTTAAAACAACTATGTTTTCCCCTGGCCCTCTTTCGGAAGGGAATTTAATGGCATTATACCCTTGCTTTTTAGCTTGCTCGCCCATTTTAATATAATCTTGTTGTTTCTCTCCACCTTTATATTTCCATTCTGCTGCAATTTTTTCATTGGATAAATCAAGGATTTTTATTTTATCTGAATTAATTGTATATCTAATGGTATGACTAGCTTGTACATTATAGTGACTTAATTCATATAATGAAGTATCAGGAATTTCTGAAACATAAAAACCTTTGCCAAACCTAGATTTAGCGCTTAAATATCTAAGATCAATACCATTTAAAACACTTTGTCCAACGTAAGGGGAACTTACACTATGATAAACCTTGTGTTCTTGTAAAGGTAATTTTTTCCAGTCAAAAGGTTCTAATGATGAAAAAGCTGCTTCTTCAATTAAGATCCCCTTCCTGGGATAGCGAATGACACCGCGCCCTAATGCAGGGGTAATCAAAAATGGTAATGCGAAATCAAAGAATATCTCTGTTCTAGTGACACTATCACCAGTTTTAAAATCATCAAATATTTGATTAAGCAGATCCAAACGTTCAATATTTCGCTGATGTGCTTCTGGATAAGCTACCCCAAATCTCATTACAGTTACTGCATTAAATCCATCCCATATTAATTCCTGCATCTCTGAGAGTTTTTCTTCAGGTTCCACAATGATACTAAACACCGTATCTGCTATTGCATCTCCAAATTTTTCTACAGAGCGACAAAAAGCAAATACATGATTCAAAACTGGATTTTCATGATACGCGGTGATCTCTGAAGGTAAACGAAATGGTTCTCGTCGTTTACGACCATTCTTAGGATCATAATCACCAAATGAAAGTCCATTTGATTGTGATGCATCATAAATAGGAATTGTTTTCTCTGAATCAAGATTTAAGGTAAATTGAGAATAACCAACTCCAATTATGTCATATGGTGCAATGATAGACGAAAGCTCGCCATAACCAAATTGATAAATGGGTAAAGGCCCATCTCCTACTGGGGCACACAATATAGCAGCGGTAGGCATGCTGGTCATAGCAAAAAAAGGCGTCATTTCTCGAGTAATGGGCTGGGAAAGCGAATCATTATTTGCAACAGGTTCATCAATAGATGGGTTGGTTACTAATTGCGTCAAAGATTCATCAGCAGGTAAGCTCGTTCTTGCTTGTGCTAAAGATTCATCAGCAGATAAATCCGTTGTAATTTGAGCTAAAGATTCATCAGTAGATAAATCCGTTACTGTTTGTGCTAAAGGTTGAACAGGTTTGGGTTTAAACAACCAATGTAGCCCTTTGCTATAAGCTTTTTTCATCACAGCCAAGTCACTTTGCACTTTTTCTTTATCGGGAATAAATCCAGCTACAGCCACGCTATGACTATGTTGGTGAGTTATTTCGGTTTCCTTGTCTGCCTCTGTATTAATACCTGGCAAATCCTGGGGCCCCACATTATCAGCTAAAACGGTCGGCCGGTGCACTGTTTCTACAACGTGGCTTGAATATTCAAGATCGCCACTCGGTTTAGCGTTCATCGAAAGATTAAGCGATGCACTTTTGTGTTGCTGTGAACTATGATCGGTTGCTGAGGTTCCTGTTACAGTAGGCAAACCTTCCTGATCATCAACTCTAGATAAGTGACCCGTTTCAATTTTAGATCCATTCTCGAGATGAATAGTATTTGCCGATACTTCACCGCCAGGTAAAATAATCCCCGCTTTTTCAACCGTTGTTCTTTCAGTCTCTTTATCGCTTTGATAATGCCCACTCACCGTGACTGCTGTGCTAACATTAGCACTTTTTGAATGGCTGGATAGCGTTTTGGTATCCTGTGAAGTTGAAAAACTCATTTCTTCAGCAGAAACACTTCCGCCCTTCTCACCCTCGATTAATAAATCTCCTTTGATATGATGGCCCGCATCAATTTCAGCAGTATTTCGTGCATGTAATTTTGCCAAAGAAGTTTCAGTGACATGCTCTACTTGCGTCCCTTTGCTTACACTAACACTGATATCTTTAGGGTTGGATAAATTGATCCCTATACCATGCGTTGTCGTTTTGCTCGCACTAGAAGACGTATTTATCGCTTTCGTTGCGTTTATTCCTTCAATAAGAAAGATACGTAAATCTTCTGCGTCAACAACAGCACCATCTAATAAGTGCAATTCATTTCCACTTAGCCTAAAAGTACCCCCGACAAAAAGATCGGTTGAAATGGTTTGGTTTTTTTGAGTTTCTTGTATCGTCTTGGAGGAATGGATACTAAATTTCGGGTTAAAATGACGATTATTATCTTTATCTACATATGTTAAGCCCATTTGATCTGTGAAAGTCCCGACAAAATCAGCTGGGGAATCACCATATTCAGCGCATGCATAAGCCACCAAGGCAGATAAATTCCATGCATTTCGCGCTGTATTTAATAATGGCTTGGGTATTTCTGTGATACTTTTTGCATTCAGCAAATTCTCTAATTCTTGCTGATCCCATCCGCATGCGCTCATAATGCCGGAAAATATTGCTTTGGCATTATGGCTTTTTAAAATTGAAACCAAATCACTCCCAGGGGAGGTAATTGAGAATTCTTTGGTAATAGTTGTATTTTCATAAGTTTGTTGTAAGCCACTAAACGTGGTCTTATAGGCAACAATATCGGCACTACCAATAGCACCTTGTACTGCACCCAGGGTAAAATCTTGGCACCTTACAATAAGCTCGCCGCCCGTAAAAATGAAACTGCTATAAACAATCTTCTCTTCAGTAGAAGATTTTACAGATTTTGTGTGAAAAAGAGACTTATTTTTATAAGCATGAGCGCTATATTTATCGAGGGTAATGCCATCAATCGATATTTCATCTTTTGCTGCTAAGGTTGTACTGCCTGCCGAACTTATCACAACATTTTTTAAATTAATGCTACCTTCTGGCGCAGCAATGACTAAATGCCCTTTATCAGAACTGATGTCTTCTTGAGTAGGAATCCATCCAATTTCATGTTCATGCATGACTCCATTTACTTTACCGCTTTTTTTCAGACTTAAGATTTGATCAATTTCGTATCGCTGTGATTTTTCTGACTTAATCAATCCCTTTTGCGGTACTAAATAACCAAATTCATCGCCCCAAAATGATAATCCTGCAGTATGCATAGTGCCAGAACCAATAAATATATTTTGTCCTGTGCTACTAATTACAGCATTATGCCATACTGGTTTGATGTACCAATTTTGTCCTGCATCATGCAAAATGCCTGTTGGGTTTTCACCATGTTGGGTTAAGATTGCTTCTTGAACACTATCAGCAAAATAAACATGGTTGCCCTCTAGACCAGAGCTAAATGTTCCACCAAGTTGAGTAAAATTGCCGACATATCCCTGATGTCCTAAAGCATCAATCGTTCCAGAATTTCCGATTACACTGATGGTCGGACACGGCTGTAAAACCTGATTATGTTTAGAGTAAAGAAAATACTCAATTGAATGGGCAACTTGAGCATCGTTTTGCAAGGAATCCACATTCCATGTAAGAATACCATCTGAATGAATATATCCTTGGTTTGTCATGCCATCAGCTTGGAATAAACCATCTGACTTTAAATCTAAAACACTCTTGCCACCAACTCCTTCAATTTGCCGTACATCAAAAAGCGCTAAACTAGAAAAAGTGGTTAGATCTGCTGAAAATTCAAATTTATCACCTATAAAGTAAAGTGCGCTATCGTAAGCATTTTGCATACCTGACGAAGACAATTTAGCCCCAGGTGCATCTAATATGAAGGTTGCACTGCTTTGCATTTTGGGTAGTTGCCAAATAGGAATAAGCTTATCGCTTTGTTCCAAATGGAGTTGCAAAATATTAGAAAAATCAGGGCTAATCTCAAATAGTGTTTCTTGCGATAACTGGCTTTCTTTTAAGGTTACATCCAAAACCTGAACTGTGTTAAAAGCATCTTTATCTAGATCATAATTAGCAGCGCTTAATGCAACAACACCTATGCTATCTTCTTCATCTTTGCGCCATGAAACCTTATCAGTAGCGGGGTCCTCAATACCTCGGGTGGTAACAACTTCTGCTTGAACGGTACCTTCTTTGTTGATTTCTGGTCCTTCAAAACTCACTCGCTTAGCAACAAGCTTTCTGCCTTTCGCATTAGTGACCAACTTCTCAGAAATTAGCCTTATTTTTTCAACGCCAATAATAGTGCCTGCATTAAGCGCTTGCTCACCTTTACCTTCAAAATGGACTTCTTCACCAAGTATAATGCCTTCATTTTTTGCCAGTAAATCGCAAAGCAATTTAACATCTTTCTTAGAAATGATCCGTCCACTTTGGTGATTTTTGATAATACGATTTGCAGTGGTATTGATCCTTCCCAGAGATTTTATTTCGCCAAAATTCTCAATGAGTCCGATACAAGTAAGATATATCGCTTCTGCGGCATCAATTGTGCCAGATTCAAAATTAGAAAAGTGTGTATCAATGGTTGCAGCAATTTTTTGGCTTAGTAAGGCTCCCTCTTGGGTGCGATTATGAATATCACTGCCATATAGGCCTACTGATCTCGTCGCCTTTATAGATCCATTATTAGTACCATTATTTTTAACATTCAAACCAATATCGCCAGAGACCTCTATAATGCCTTCATTGTGAAGAGCACCTGCAAATACACCAAGATAACCGTGCGCAGCATATTCACCATTTAGTGCTTTTTGGACCTCAAATAGGGATTTTAAAAGCGTGGTCGAAACTTCATCCTTAGAAGCGGTTGATTGAAGTGATTCTAAATTCTTTTCTGTGATTTGAGTGATATCAAGCGTAAGCACTTGCTTTGGGTGTTCAGGAATAACGTGTTTATATTTTTCATTATCAGTCTCAACAGTCTCGTTGAGCTCTTCGCTGGTCAGTGGCGTCGCTGCAATATCTTTGATCTCATTTTCAACTGCAGGTAGAGCTTCTTCTGGCACTGTTGGTGCAGTATCAATAAAAGGTTCTTCAGGTACTATGGGTGCTTCTTCAACCGGTAATGTTGCAGCTTCCAGCTCAGCCTCTACTTCAATTTGAACATCTTCTTTTGAGTCATCAGCTTTATTTAAGAATGCTCGAGTCCTCTCTGAGCTTAAAATCACCATTAAACTATTTAATGCCTCATTCACGACGGCATGTGCGCTGAGTCTTTCCTCTTGATAATCCTTAAAAAGGGTGTGCCAATGGTTCATCCTGAATAAGAATTTTGCACCTACTTGTAAATCATTTTGAAATTCAGCCTCAATAACACCTGCTCGTTGCGCTGCATGTAATGCACCATACACGATAGATTGTAAATATTGATCAGAGTTATGTCCCTGGTTTAAAATAAAATGAACTATATCGACAGGTTTTACTGCCAGGTTAGAACCTAATAGTTCTGAAGGTGCTAGTTTATAAAGCGCTTCACGAAAAATAGCTTCGCTTACCGCACCAAGATGAGCTTGTGCCCTCTCAAGCTCATCTTGATCTTGCTCATACCAAGCTTGATAAGCAGAAACTGATGCATCGGCAATTCTAAGCGCATAGCGAGAACCATTAATTATTTTGACAGCAGATTGCAACCATTCTGCATTTTCTACAGATAGAAGCCCTCCGGAATAAACACTGACTGCTCTTGTTAAAGCCTCAATAAGCTCTAGACTTTTATAAATGAACTCTTCTTCTGAATATAAGGCGCCATAAAATTGATATAAAATATTGACAAGCAAAGTAGCTTTTTCGTCACAAGAGTTCATGAACCCTATGGAAGGTACGACATTATCTAGAAGAAGGCTTACCAGCTCTATATTTTGTATTTCTTCGCCGTTTATTCTTCTATTGAGTAATTCGCCGCCTCGATACAGAGTTTTACCCAACAATAAATAGCCACGTAAAGCAATCGCATTAGGCGTAGGGATGCAAGAACACAATTCTAATAAATTTACCACAGCATGTAAGCCGTTTAACGTCCAATCAACGCGAGAGAGCGTTGTTTTTTGCCCACTTAATAAAAATCCTGCTTGATTTACCTGTGGTGCATGAAGACGGCAATGCAAACCTTTTATCATTGCCCCAATATTATTGGTGATAATCACACCTGAGTCTACGCTTACCTGATCCGCTATAAGCGCACCTAAATTATTAACCCGAAATTCACCGTAGACTTGCAATGTTCCTTGTTGAACAACAACAACGCTATTACGTTCAAATTGAACACTGCGTGCTTTAATTTTCCCCTGATGACCCGCAATCAATTGCCCAAAGTGATTAAAGGAGCCATCTGTTTCGAGTAAAAATGACTTTGACGCAACAGTTTGCCCCTGCAAGGAAGCTGATTTTGATTTTAACTGGAGTTTTTCAGTAGTCAAACTAGCCGGCTGTTTAAAATCATTCTTTACAATAATGTCAGCTTCTTTAAAAGAGAGCATGCCATCTAAAAAGATATCATCAGCTTCAAGTTTTAAAGAAGCTCCATTTAAAAACTTACATTGTTTTGCAGTAATGATTTTTTTTGCATTAACGCTGCATTCTTTAATGCATGCTAAGGATTCAGCGGTAAAATTAGCATAAGTTGAGAAATTTACCCGGGCATCAGGTAAATTTGCAAAAGTTAAATTAATATCTCCGTTTACTGAGAGCACACATACCATATCAGGTTGTTGTGGATTATTGGGGTTCATTAAAATAACATGGCAAGAATCACCATGGCTAATAATTTTCCATTTACCCAGTTCATGAATAGATGCTGTATTTGCCCAAGGAGAAACTATATCTCGATGGATCTGATGACCAATAGCATTAAATTCACTGATTGCTAACTCTATTCCTTTAGGCGTTTTTCTAACGTTTAGATCGTAATTTAGATCTATAGTCTGCGAAGACGCATTCAATCCCTGACGAATATGTTTTATCTCAGTTTCAGTAAGATTTGCTTTAACACCAAGACGTTTAAGTTTCGCCGTGATCTCTTTGCGCTGATAAATAAGCGCTACATCCAATCCACTTTGTTCCATGTTATTTTTGTGATGGGGATTAACACCTTGTGATAATAATGATTGTAAGGCTTTTATGTCACCTTTAGTGATAGCGTTAAAAAAATCAATTTCTTCTGCTCGTTTCGCACCAGGAAATTTTTTCAAAAACTGATATAACTCTTGATCATCTGTCAAACCAGCATAATAAAGTGGGGTATAACCATTGAGATCAGTCACATCCAATTGTACTGAACAATCATAACTGCGATTAAGCAATTCATCATCGCCAGAAGCAACGATACTGTGGAGTACTGTTTGCCCTTGATCATTGACAAATAAAGAGGTATTCGCTCCTTTATTTTTTAAAAGCTCGGCAATTTCATTGTTGCCAAGCATAACCGCTAACGCCCAAGGCGATAAATTATTTGCATTTAGGCAATCAATGTTCTGTTTTTGCGTATCAAGTAAAAATGTTAATAATTGAGGTAAATTATTTCTAACAGCAATATGCCAAATGCTTTCAAAATGAGAATTAAATTTTGCTTCTTTGCTTTGTTCTTGTGAAAGAAATTTGATGCATTCTTCTTCATAGCCAGCTTCTGCCAGCTCATGAAGAACCGTATTACCTTTTTCATTATAAACGTTTGTGTAATATGGTTTACCAAGAAGCTTTCGCAATTGAGTACGAGAATGCATATTCTCAAACAAATTTGCTGTATTAAGGATTTTAGTTTTAAGCGTTCTATTAGGAAGTGAGTTTATATAGTCTTTGAATTTACCTAAGCTTAAAATTTGCGACCCTATCCAAACTCCGCCTCTTTCTAAAACCATATCAATATCAGCAAGAGGAGTATTTGTGATGACAAGATCGGGCACAATGCGCAATGCATCTATTTCTTCATTATTTAACTCGTCAAGATTATCAGCTAAATATTGCCAAAGCTGGGAATGATATCGTTGTTGATAATAATCATAAAAACTAAGTGCTTTAGGACATCCAGGAACGTGTGAACGCAACGTTAAATTGATTTGTGACAAAATCTTAAAAGATTCAACGCCTTGCTCAAGCAAATAAGATAAGATGCAATTTTCAACCAGATTATTTTTTTTATCAAATTGAGCAAAATGTTCCTGTTTTAATGCAGACTCAAGCACTATTTGTTTTTTTTGCAAACAATCTTGTTGCTCTAGTGCACTATCTAAAGAAGCTAGAATTTTTTTCTTAAAAGCAGCATCTGTATAGTCAAGAAAACTCTTCTGCTGTCTATCCTTTTCGAGAAAGGCATCCTTGCAAACTTTAGGCAAGGATTTTAAAATTTTCTGCCATTTCTTCTCTTTAGCAAACTCAAGTAAAGAAACTTTCTTCTCTTTTATTTCTTCCTTTCTTGCAATAGTTCTTTTTTCTTTTTGTCTGCTCATTACTACTTCTTCCCTGCTTTATACTCAATTTTATTATTTATGTAAGTTACACTCTAAATCGCGTTGTTTTTTGGTTAGGAGTGGTTTGTTTATTCAATTGAGGGTTCCTAGACAATGCATAAGCAGACAAACTTTGTTCAATTTCAGCCCGTAAACTTGCATTTCTTGCAGCATTAAATTGGTTTAACACCTGAGGATGCTGCTGTGTTGTTGCATTAGGAACATTTGCATCTTGTGTGTCTACTTGTGAAACGTCCTTTGAAGCAGCTTTCTTTGGAGCGGGAAGCGCCAATGTTTTTGCTTTAGTGCTTCTTGGCACTGTTTTTCGTGGCGTATTTCGTTTTGTCTTTTTAAGCGTTTCAATTTCAGGATCTTTTTCTTTTCTTGTTGTAGCGCGGCGTTGACGTTGCTTAGGTTGTTTTACTTCTCTGATATTCTGAATAAGCTCATCTTCAACCTCATCATTAGCATCACCTGCACGTACTCTTTTATATAGTTCATGAAGTTCCTTTGAATAATAAGCAATCAATTCCCTTTCCGTGATGGTAATAGCCATCCCTTCTCTTACCCCTAAATGCTGTGTTCTTGCATCTTGAATGGTTTCAATAATTTGCTTAATGGTAGTTTCACTAAAAGCAGTTTTGCTCAAATATTTTGCTGTTGCGGAGGGTAATTTCTTATGCTGCATTTTATAGTTTAGAAGATGGAGTGCCCAAGGAGTTTCTTCTGATTTATCATCGGCGGAATCTTCAAAAGCAGTATCACGTTTACTTAATATCGTTGAAACACGCAAAGTTCTGTGATCACTTCGCAATTCTTTTAAAGAGATAGATTTCATCAACCCTTGTTCTTTTACTGAATCAACCATGCTTGGATAAGTAAATCCTTTATTATTTTGCACATCACACAATTGAAGCAAGGTCGATTTTCTCAGGAAATTTCCAATTTCTGGTGCATGAGCTTCTTGTAACCCTGTATTGCTAAGATATAATTTTCGAAGACTAGCCATTTTGGATGGTGCCTGCTTTAAAAATTCTACCATAGGTTCTGCAGTTCCTGGGATTGGCTTTCGATCACGGAACTGGCTAGCCAGCAAAGGATTATTTGATAAAACTAATTTCTGTAATTTTAAATGCTGAACAATTGCCAAAATATGTGGCAAACAAGCTCCTGTTAAATTGTTCCCTTCTAAATTGAGTGTTTTTAAATTTTGAAAAGCATCCTTTTTATCCACAATGCGTTTTTTCAGAAACTCAACACTTTCATCATCCAACAAATTATTTCTTAAAATTAAATGTTCTGTATTGAAAGCCCCTAATTGGGCCGTTAACAATGTATTGAGTTTTTTGGCAGTTAAGGAGGCATCACTAATATCAATTTTTCTCAAGGTAACATCTATATTTTCATCAACTCTACTTTCCAAAGCATCCATTAAATCAGAAAGCATCTTCTTATCCATTTTTACTGGGATAACGGCTGCATCTTTTTTTGATACTTTTTTGTTTTCTTTGGCTGATTCATTCAATTCTTGCTGTTTTTTTCTTTGCTTGAGATCTTTTGTTTCTAATTCAATAGAATGTTTATGGTTAAAGACAAAATCACAAACATCACCATCCACAACATCATTCAAAGCTTCAATTTTCGCTTTTGTTAATTCTCTTGTCAGGGTATTTATCTCTTTATAAATAAATTTTCTTCCCGTAGGTATACTCAAACCACCGCTAAAATAACTCACCAGCGCTAGTGCCCCACCTGCGCCGATTACAGAGGCACCAAATAAAGTTACCAAGGCCGTGGACGAAAGATAAATCATACCAGTAGCAGTTCCCGTGCCTGCCCCTATAGTAGAGCTTCCTACTATTTTAGATAGTTCCCACGCTTGCGCTTTGAAATACGATTTTTTAGGATCTATTTTGACTTCAAGATCTTTTATTTTTTTTTCAAGACGAACAATTACTTGTTTGGGAGCTGGTGCTGTAGGTTTTTTGGACCAAAAGCTTGTGATCATACTTAACATCAAAAAATTCTCTCTATAACTATTACAATTTCTATCAACGGCCTAAATATTTCTTACGTGTTTCGGGCTTGCTGTAAAATTCGTAGGCTGAAGCGGTTTTTTGTGCTTTTTCTTTAGCGCTTTCTTTTTGATTACGATCAGGGTGATATTTGAGCATTTTGATATGGTAAGCTTTTTTAATCTCTCCCTCAGTGCAATATTTATCCTCCAAACCCAGAACAACTAAGGGATAAGCACCAAACATTTCCTTAAATTTCTCTTTGGCTTCCCATTCTTCAGTTAATGCTTTAGACGTGTTATTGCCATTAGTCTTTTCCAATTTTGGCATTTTAATCCCATTTTTCCTCAATAAGGCTTTAACCTCTTTTCTTCCATCTGCATGGGCACGGAGCATCAACTTTTCACCTTGGTTATGAAAAGCTAAAAATTCTTTTCTTCTTTCTTTAGGGATTAAATTTAAAACATATTCAAAAGAATCATCTACATCGAATTTAGGCGACATGGCCAATAAACACATTAACGCTGTTTGTCCTCGCTTATTCAATTTGGTTAAATAAGAAAAGACTTGTGTTGGTGGGCAATGCTTCAGAAAAGCCCTTATCTCTAAAGAGCTTACCGCCGTTCTTAGTTGTACCATTGCAGGGGTATTTCCTGCTTCATCCAAGATATCCATAAATTTAAATCTATCTTGCTCTGGCAATGCCTCCATCACATAACTAATCGCTTTCTCATTTTTTTTCACAAGACCAAAAATAAAGGGTTTTCCTAACCACCTCACCTTTTGTAGCAACCATAATCTTTTTTCAGGCTTAACCGCAGATATTAAGATTTTTAAAAAGCTAGGGTTATGTTTACTAATGAATAAAGCTTTCTCCATAGAGCTATGCGAAATCAAATTTTCTGCCAATAAATAGTTATGGATTGCCTTTTCTGATGGGGATGCAGTTTTTAAAATTGCTCGTAATTTTTCTTTGTTTTCTTCTCTTAGGGCTGTATACACTGAATTTATACCAAACTCATTTGGCCTTTCGTGTTCCAGCCACCCACCTATAGGCAGATATTTAGCCACCACCAAAAATGCATCTATAGGCATGCTATTCACAACTAACGATTTAAGACCATTGCCAACCATGGTGATCCCTGTTATTGCGACAGAGGCAAGCCAGTCTGTTGCCTTTCTGATAGTACTAAATAACTGACTCAGCATTTTCTTCTACCTAAATGATGGATAAAATTAATATTGATTGAAAATATTAAACTAAATTCGAAGTTAGTTATGAGATAAAGACGTAGAACCTGGAACTTCCATTTAACGCATATTCAACCTTTATAAAAATGAAGGACGGATTATAAAACCTTAAAAGGAGAATGCAAAGAAATAGCATTTTTTGCTGAAAATTAGTGTATATACTACTATTTAAATAATGAGGTATTTTCGAAAATTTCTACTTTTTTAGCGAATTTTCTAGGATTGCGAAGTATAAAGCTGATTCAGCTGCTCTATCACCTGTCTTGCTGATTCTAAACCAGATAAATATGCCGCTTGCATATTTGAAGGTGAACGATGGGTATGTGTTCTCCAGCAAAGATTAATCTGCCAATTGGCTTAGCAATTTCAGAATTATCTTCTAAGGAACTCCCTTTAGGATGGTAGGAATAAAAGCCAAATGCAAAAGAATCATCATTCCAATGAGTTACCCAATGATTTTTCAAAGGTTTGTAACCATGCTTAACATTGAATACTCTCTCTATAAATTGCAGCAATCTATCAACGACCAAGATAATTCTTACGCACATCTGGCTTGCTATAAAATTCATAAGCTGACGCTATTTTCTGCGCCTTTTTGCTAGCATTTTCTTTTTTATTACGATCAGGATGATATTTAAGCATTTTGACATGATACGCCCGCTTAATTTCTCCTTCTGTGTAATTTTTTTCCTCTAAGCCAAGTACAATTAATGGATAGGCGCCAAACTTTTCCTTAAATTTTTCTGTTGCTTTCCACTCTTCTATTAAATCTTTGCAAGATTTTTGAGCTTCTTTTTTTGTCATTTTAGGTATTTTTATACCATTTTTCCTAAGCAACGCTTTTACTCCTTTTCTATCATTTGCATAAGCATTCAGCATAAGCTTTTCGCCTTGACCATGGAAATCCAAAAATTCTTTTCTTCTTTTTTTAGGAACGAGATTAAAAACATACTCAAAAGAATCATCTACATCTATCTCAGAAGAAACTGCTAATAAGTTCATTAGCGCAGTTTGGCCCCTATCATTTCTTTTTGTTAAATAGGTAAATATATGTTCTTGAGGATAATGCTGAAAAAAGGCTTTTACATCCGAGTAACTAGGAGCTGATCTCAACAGCACCATCCCTGGATTATTTCCATGAGCATCCAATGGGCCCATAAATTTAAATCTATCATGCTCTGGTAAAGCATTCATAACATAACTAATTACTTTGGCTCCTTGGCGCATAAGACCAAAAATAAAAGGCTTCCCTAACCATCTTGCGCTTTCTAACAATCCTAATCTTTTTTCAGGTTTTACCGCAGCCAACATAATTTTTAAAAAGCCTGGATTATTTCGACTAATACCTAAGGCTTCCTCTAGTGGGCTAGAGTTAATTAAATTCTCAGTGAGTAAGTATTTATGAATTGCCTTTTCAGAGGCGGATGCAGTTCTCAAGATTACTCGTAATTTTTCTTTATTCTCTTGCATTAAAGCAGCATGTACTGAATTTTCACCACCGATATCCAATTTTTCATGTTCCAACCATCCTCCAATGGGAAGGTATTCTGCGATACGAATAAAAATATCAATGGACATGCTATTCACAACAAGCGACTTAAAACCATTGCCAATCATGGTAATTCCTTTTAAAGCAGCCGAGGCAAGCCAGCCTATTGCCTTTTTGATGGTACTAAATAACTGACTCAGCATTTTCTTCTACCTAAATGATGGATAAAATTAATATTGATTGAAAATATTAGACTAAATTGGAAGTTAGTTATGAGATAAAGAAGTAGAAACCAGAACTTCAATTTAACGTCTAATTCAACCTTTATAAAAATAAAGGGCGGATTATAAAACCTTAAAAGGGGAATGCAAAGAAATAGCATTTTTTGCTGAAAATCAGTGTATATACTACTATTTAAATAATGAGGTATTTTCGAAAATTTCTACTTTTTTGGCGAATTTTCTAGGGTAGTGCGGTATAAAGCAAATTCAGCTGCTCTATCACCTGTCTTGCTGATTCTAAACCAGATAAATATGCCGCCTGCATATTTGAAGGTGAACGATGAGTATGTTCTCCAGCAAAAATTAATCTACCAATTGGCTTAGCAATTTCAGAATTATCTTCTAAGGAACTCCCTTTGGGATGATAGGAATAGGAGCCAAATGCAAAAGGATCATCATTCCAATGAGTTACCCAATGATTTTTCAATGGCCTGAAGGTATCGGGATAAATACGTTTTAATAAATTGACAAAATGATTCACAATATATTTGTCATCTGGAAAATCTTGCCCAGGATTCGAATATACAGACAATACTAAAATCGGCATTTTATCTTGATGGAAAAACTGCAAATTAAGCACATCTACCCATGCTTGATACGTCGGATCGTACAAAACTACAAAATGTGATAACTCATTGTTCCAAAATACTTCATCAAATTCCAAAATAACTTTATTTTGGATCGCCGTTTCTAATTTATTTATCGCCTCTACTTTTTCATGAGGTAACGGCGGATTAAATTCAACTTCATGATGTTTAAGCACGCCCAAAGGTAAAGTGCAGATCACAGCATCTGCATTAAAGCTTTCACCATTTCTTGTATAGGCAATGACTTCATCTTGAGTATAATCCAGTTTAGTTATTTGAGCTGAAGAAACCAATTGAAACAAACCTGTATTTCGGACATCTTCTAACAAACCTATAATGAGCTTACTAAAACCATTCATCACTAAAAAGTTACTTTCGCTTTCTTTTTTATTGACGCCGAGCTTGTATTCAAATAATTTTTCTTCATTCAACTCTTTAATACTAATCATTTTTGCTAGCGTGCCAAGATCAGAAGAAAGAATATCATCTTGATTACTCAATTTGGAATCAAGATTTTTTAAATCTTCTGCCGTAAATCTATCGGTATTATCAGAATGACGCTCCATAGACAATGATTTTAAAAGATGTTTATATTGAATCACTAAATCAGATAATTTATTTTTGTCTATTTGGGTGCCGTTCATATTATAAATTGCCCAATCACCGCGTGTATACGGCTTTACTTCGATCCCATAACTGGCACAAACTTCAAATAAAGCATTGTCTTTAATGCCATGTAAAAATTGTGCGCCCAATTCTACATAGGCATTATCTTTGAATTCCACAGTCTCAATTCTGCCACCTATTCTATTTTTTGCTTCTATCATCAATACATTTATGCCATGACGAGTTAACTCTTTAGCCGCAGCGAATCCCGAAAGTCCACCACCAATTATCATAATACGAGGCTTATCATTTTCTGTTTCAACTTTTACCGCATGATGCTTTTTTTGTTTTAAATGCAAATACGAGTTCAGAAGATCTTTAACAAGGTTATGAGGAATTGATGTTTTAATTGATCCCATTTTTTCACCTTGGCATAATAATGGATGCGTGTACTAACAATATAATTTTGCTAACAATAAGCGCTTTATAATGATAATAGCCAATCAAAGCTAATAAATCAGAAGGATAGACGTATCGCCTAATTTATTTTAAAACACTTAGGTATTAAGATTTGTTTTTTTACAGGTGCATGCGAATTTTGCGCTTCACACGGCTATAGCCCAAGATGAATAATCAGTAATGATTATTATTGCAGGATAAGATTTTTCCCTTGTGTCATCCTTGACGGGGATAATGCAAAACTTATCGCATCCTCATGCGCATATTAACATCATCAAGTACAGGCTGAGGTGCATTTTCGATATAAAGGTCTTCTTCATATAGTTCTTTATAAAGCTCTTGCGCCAGCTTTTGAACACGAGCAAATACGTTTGCTCGGCCTTGAAAATTTGTTTCTGCATTATCAGGATCAAAAGGTATTATCTGATGCAAATGAGGCGTAGCCAGAATTAAATCACCGATCCCAGGATGTTTTTCATCAAAACAAACTAAAAGCGTTTCACTTATTTTTTCTGAGAATAAACGATTAGTGATAATTTCTTTCGCTACTTTAACATGTTTTTCTCCCAGCATACGTAAATGCTCATTTTCAAGCAGAGCACAACAGGCAGGATTGGCAAGAATCATGAGGGCAATGTTAACGTCATTTTTACCCAGCTTTACTAAATTTTTTCCATTTAACATCGCGCATAATTCAGGATCATTTAAAATAATCTTGGCTGTTACAGGTTGCAAAGCACCTAACACCGCTAAATTATCGCCACTCAATTTACAACGCCACAAAGAAGCCTCAAGAATATGTTTAGCAACACTAGTTTTATGCTGACCAAGTCGGGCGAGATGTTTACCTTGCCAATCCATATCCGGTAATTTTAAAATTTGTAGCGCAATATCTGCATCATGGCCAAAATGTGCTAAATCATCTAGACTCAACTTAGCTCGCAGCGCGGGATCATAAAAAATTTGACCGATAAGCGTTGGATGAGAATCTACTAGCATTGCCAAACTTTTTCCATCTAATCTTGCACGCAAGATTTTATCATCAAGTAAGAATTTTGCAATTTCAATGCTATTTTCAGCAAGAAATGCTAAAGCAATGCCATCTAATTTATCGCCATGCTTGTTCAAAATATCTTGAGCTATCTCAAGAGAACGCGAACCAAGTACAGCTAAATGAATTGCATCTAATCTATTACACAGCTCTGGGAGAGCTAATACTCGTCTTGCTGCACTTAAATGAAATGAGCTAAACTCTACGATACCGTCCATTGTACAACTTTCACGTAAGATCGGCGTATCTAAAATATCAAGTGCAATTTCAACATGACTGCTTGCCATAATCTCTAATTCATAATCTGCTAAAAAATCATCTTGCTTATGTCTTTCAAGGAACTGTTTGGCAATGGCAAGATGATATTGCCCCATTCCACTGAGTTCTGATTCTACTTCAAGTGCAGGCCCAGTTAACAGATGAGAAGCAAGCTCTTCATGATGCTGTCCTAAATTAATGAAATCCCCTTCGATTAAAACATTCAGTAATTCTTCATCATTCAGCATTCTTTTTGTCAATTCAATATGACAACCGCAAAGAGACATTAATTGATTAAAAGTTAAATTGTCTTTACAACTCTTATGTGCCAACAAATAAAGAGCACCTTTACCTTCTTCACTGGGATCTTGTATGCATGAAGCCATGATTTCGTCAAAGGTTATCTCTTGAGGCAAGAGTTTAAACCATTCCTTCGCAACGAGAGATCCTCTTTTTAACCCAAAATGCTGATAAGCAGGAAGATGAGAGAGAACCACTTGCCACATATCAGGAGGTAAATCTGGCAATGTAGAGGATGAAACCGTAGTATCATTTTCAGCTTTTACAGCAGAGATCGTATTTTCTTCTTCAGTCTTCCTGCGTTTGCTTGGAAGAGACACTAATTTGCTTTCTACACCGCGTTTCATTGATCACCTGCTGATGGATATAAAAGTGTGGATTATAACTTAATTAGGTATATTGTCAAAAAAACATATAAGTATTTATTCACTCATTTATAAAAAGGAAGTTTTGAGATGTTTTAAATTTATTCTTCTTAGCGGCTATTTCTTCTTTAGGGAAATAGAGTAATAAGCGAAAGATAACGCCTTCAATCCTGAAGGCGTTATAAAGTTCATGGATTAAGCACGAAAACTATTTCGCGCCCTAATCTGAGCACCTTTGGCTTCCTCAAATAAAGTTTTTGCGGATCCCACTTTATGCGGTGATTTAGTTTCAGCGGTTTTAGCCCATTGAGATAATAATTGTTTGCGCGGTTTTTCAATATATTCCTTTTCTAGTTTCGCTTGATGCAAACCAACCAGATCATTGATAAACTGTAATTTAACTTGTGGCGACGTTATTGCTTGAAGCTGGATACGCACTACTTTTATACATTTTCTAAATATATTTTTTGCTTGTAGCGTTTTACTTGCAAGTAAATCTAATATTTTACCTTGCTTAGGTAAAGAAAGCACCTTGAAAATTTCTTTAAAGTTTTCTAATTTTTCAATACGCTTTTTTTCTAAAAGTTTTTCTACAATCTTAATAAGCTGTGGATCAGGAGCGGTGACGGTATTTCCTTTAGAAACAAGTGCTTTTAAAACTCTCAACAAAACTAATGAATTTTCTTTACCATTTTCAAAATCGTTGATGATTTTTTTTTCAAGGCTTAAACGAAAATTAACACATTCCGTACCGAAAGTTTGAAGCGCAACGTCATGAGATAATGTTTTCCAATGTGTTATCAGTCGCTCTACCTTTGACTGCTCATTTTCGGGCAATATTTTTCTTTCAAGTCCAGTATTTTTCAATTTTACCCATTGAGCAAAAAAGTGAAGATTTGCTAAAAGAGAGAGCTTAGCAAGTTCTTTGGTTAATAATTCAAATGTTCCATAAACTTGAATAGTTTCCTTTTCTCGCTCTATAGAAGGCTCAGCAAAGATAGGTTTTGGTAATGTCATTAAACTAATCTCCTAACAAAAAGTGCGCATCCTAGCGATAAAATGATTGCATATCAACCTATGCAAATTTAAAAAGTTATTCAACTCAATCTCGGTTATTTTGATTTCAAGATGACATTGCTTAACTCAAGAGGATACAATACCCTCCTAAGTTAATTATTTACCTTTACAAAGGCACGCACCAAAGAATGGCCTCATTTTTAAGCAAACACTTAGAGCCACTATCGCTTTTAAAAAAGACGTTAAAATTAACGGCTGCGCTTTTCTTTGCTTCTTTTGCCTTTGTTTTATATCTTATTTTAACCCCCCAAGGACTGAAAACATCATTACACTTAATTTCCGATTATTCATCTTATAAAATTCAGTTTTCTCAAGTTGAAGGCGCGTTGGTCAGCCACGCACATTTAAAAGATTTTCAACTCAATGGCCCGGATCTCATAGTAAAAGCAGGGAAACTGGATATTGGATGGCAATTAACCACACTACTTAAAAAAGAAAGAACATTAGAATATATCAGGGCAGATCAATTATCTGTATGGCATCAAAGCCAGGATAATGTTCAAGAGAGTAGACCAGCGCCGGTTCCAGCGCCAGTTTCACTTCATTCGATACAAAAATCACTTAACAAGTCAGTCCCGATCCCAGTTAAAGTAGAAAATATTCATATTCAAAAAGCTACTATTCATTGGGGTAGTTATGAACATTTTTTTAATGAGTTTATTGTAAAAAGCGCTTCTAGCGAATTGGCAAAAATTGAAGAAATTCATTATCAAGGCGCGTGGGGAAAACTTGACGCTTATTTGCAACAAGGGATAAAAATAGATTGGGATTTACGCTTAACTAAAAACCCTTATCTCGTAGAATACCATTCCAAAGAGATAACAACGCAAGGAAGTCTGCTGCTACCCTCAGGACAGCTAGATGATCCTCTTAATCAAATAAAAGTGAATATTCAAGCCAACTCTTTTTCTTTGGCGGAGCATCATCTGCAAAATATCGTCTTAAATTTAAAAGGCACTTTAAATACGCACCAAGCAATTATCACTGCAGATTACAATAACACCCCTATTCATACTAAAATCAGCGGTCAACTTTCATCAAAGCATTGGCAAGGAAAAGTAGATGGGTTTGAGGTAAAGCATAAGCGCTGGCAAAAAATGGGGAAAAGCACTGCAAAGGTGGATATTGATTGGCATCAAAAAGTCATTACCTCTTCCATACAATTGCTTTTAGGTGAACAATACCCCGTTAATCTTCAAATCAATGCCGATAAAAAAGCACCTTTCGCTCTCTCAGGGACCGTGCAAACACAAATTAATAATGTTAAAACGCTTTCATCTTTAGTGCCAGCCCTTGAGAATCTTCGCGGAAAATTAGATATCGATCTTAAATTAGCCGGTTCACTTTTGCGCCCCCAATGGGCTGGACAAGTTGTGCTAAAAGACGCAAAAATGCGAGCTTCTGCCTTAGGTAGCAAAGCCGTTCTTAATCGATTACAACTCACATTCTTAGAAAACCATAAAATGAATATCTCAGGCGATGGAATGTGGGGCAGTGGTCCATTCACTCTTGAAGGTAATGGTGACTTTTTTACGCCATCCCCTTCCATGAACGTCAAGTTAAAAGGGGAAAATTTACTCTTAAGTGATTCTCCTGAGTATTATATTGTTGCTAACCCCGATCTCAAACTGACGTTACAAAACGGTGCACCGCTGCTTGAAGGTAAAATTTTTATTCCCCAGGCAGAAATCAAAAGTCTGAAGAACCCTGATACTGTTTCGCCTTCTCAAGATGTGGTTATTATTTCTAATAAAAAATCAGCTGCTCCCAAGCGATTAGCCGAGCGAACTTTTACAACCCAAATGACAACCAATGTAGAACTTGTTCTGAGTGACAAAATTACTTATAAAGGACATGGTTTTTCTACGCGTGTCGGTGGAAAATTGCAGGTTAAACAACAACCAGGCCAGCCACCTACTGCAAAGGGTAAGCTTATTTTTCAAGATGGAAAATACCGTGCTTATGGTAAAACATTTGATATTGCCTATGGTCAAATCATCTTTTCTGGTGGTCCTATCTATGATCCCATCCTAGATATACGTGCTCAACGTAAGATCCAGGCCGCCAGCACGTTAGCAGCATTGCAAGATTCGCAACCCAAAGTAGTCGGGATCAAATTTGCTGGCAATCTAAAATCACCAAAAATAGGTTTTTATTCTTCCCCCATGACCTTATCTGATGCCGATATCATTTCGTATTTAGTGGTAGGACGTCCGCAGCACCAGGTCAATGAAGCACAAGCTGAATTGCTTTTTGAAGCAGTTTCACAATTGGCAAGTGTCATGGGAAATTCAAGAAAAGATGTCCGATTCGATTTGGCTGAACAATTAAAATTAGATCAATTCGGATTTTCCAAAAAGCCAAACCATATTCCAACCCCTGGACACAACCCCTTGGAAGACACCGTTTTTGTGCTCGGCAAACAATTGTCTGATAGGCTCTATATGAACTATAGCGTTGGCATTGTCGATTCAGCGAGTCAATTTGGTTTGCGCTATCTACTAGGAAAAAATGTCACTATTGAAGCTGCTGCTGGCACTCAAGCCAGTAGCGCTGATGTGCTGCTGTCTTTTGAAGGTCATTGATCTAGATTTTCACCACAAACAGAATTTAGTTATATATCTTAAAAAATTTATACAATTGACTATATTTTATTGTCCTATACAATAGCCCCATCATAAAAAAATTTAGATGAATAACAATGCTTACAACTACACAAAAGCTTACTTTAAAAAACTGGTTTCTTTGGGCAATATTAGCGAGCACAGCCCTCGCAGCCTGTACACTCTTAGGGTTCTCTCCTTTATTTGCCGGTATAACGGCTGGCTCATTAGCACTAAACAAAGTGTTACCTTTTTTTGGCAATTTAGAAAATTGGGCTTTAGCCTTATCTGTATTTAGTGCTGCATTATTAACTTCTAGCATTGCAGTCAGCGGCTTTATTTTTATCGCTAATATCATTAGTAGAGCTCAAGATAAAAGAGAACCGTCTATTGCAGAGTCACTCAGCTCATATCGTCACTTAAATCTCATTGAATCAAATGAACGCTGGTTGGCGAATACCGTCAAAAAACTAAGCAAACAAACAGGTATAAAAATAAATCATGTTTATTATCAAGATATGTTTGCCAAATTTAAGCCCAGTAAAATATTAAATTTGAACATATCGACAGATCTTATCCATCAAACCTTATCGACTATTCAGGCATTAAAAAAAGCGATTGGACCTAACCTTGGCGCTGCTCTCACTTTTAAATATGGTAATATTATTACGGTGAGATCAACAGTCTTTCACGGTAAAAAGAAATTAACGCGAAAAGAAATCATCGCTAGTTTAGCCCATGAATTTGGTCACATTGCCCATTATGATTCTTTCAAAAAAGGATTTCATCTAAGTTTATATTCCATAACGATGATCCTTGGCGTTTGTTCGCTATCACCATTAGGCATAGGATTAGCTATCGCAGCATATTTTACATGGCATAGCCTACAGCAAAATAAAGAATTATTGGCTGATGCTTATTCTACGCAATTTGCCCCTGCCGAAGATTTGATTAGCTTCTTTAAGAAGTCAGAAAAATTTGAGGAAAAAGATAATCAGCGCCTTAAACGAAAATCTAGTACCGGCTTTTTTAGCGACTGGAGTCGTACTCATCCAACAGATAAAAAGCGGATCCAAATACTTGAAGAAATTAGAAAAGAAAATAAGAGAAAACCAGGCTGCAAGTAAACGCAGCCTTTCGCTTTTATATCCTTCCCAGAGTGTTTAAAGCTTTCGCTTGCATAAATCGTTGTTTAGGTTAAGAATAATAACAGAAAGTATTTTAATTTAGGCTACTTTTGTGGAAACGCTATACACAAAAATATTATTTGCAACAGATCTTGGCCCACAAAGCCTTTATATTGGCAACCAAGCTAAAAAGCTAAGCAACATATGTCATGCCACATTATATATTATGCATGTCATTGAGCCACCACTTACCTATACGGCCTATTTTTCAGAACATGAAAAAGAAGTAAAAACGCTGGAAAATAATGCTAAAAAAAGCTTAAATGCATTAAGCCAAGAATTAGGCATTCCATTAGAAAATCAACTCCTTTGTATGGGAAAACCACAAGAAGAAATTCTTGCTGAACGCAATAAAAAGCAAAGTGATTTAATTGTCGTCGGTAGTCATGGCATAGGCGGCTATACACATTCCCTCGGTTCTACAGCACATCATTTATTAAATGAGGCCAAAAGCGATGTTTTAATTGTGCAAGTAACACATCTACAAAAAGAAATTGCCATGACTCCAACATCCAGTGGCATGTATTTATGGCAAGCTTTAAGTAACCATTCTGCTCAAAAACAAACTATACGCGGCCAGTTCAGTGGGTCTGAAAAAGGTTTTGGGGAGGAAGTCAAACGTGGGCCAAGGCTTTCCAAACGTCCTCCTGGATCCCCCTATCGCGGTGGCACAAGAAGCTCAGAAAATGATAACGAGAATAATGAATCAAAATAGCTGATTTGAAATAAACGAATATATAAATATTCATATTAAGCAGATCACCACCCCTATCCTAAATAACACAACTTAATGTGGGATCTCAATTTATCCATAGATGCTATTAACGAAACCTTATCTTATTTTCGAAAGTTAAAAAAGAAATCTCGGACCAAACTTTAGCGAAGGCAACCTTTTACTCAAGGGTATGTTATTTCCGCTCGTTGAGCTAACTTTGATGGTAAAATAAAACTGGGCTGCTAAACAGCAGCCCTTTCTTTTAATTAAAAAATACCTCAGCATCAAGCCCACGTTGTCTCAATACAGCTTTTAAATGATCAAGCGCTTCTACCTGAATTTGGCGCACCCGCTCACGTGTTAACCCAATTTCAGCACCCACATCTTCAAGCGTTGCCTGCTCATGTCCACGTAAGCCAAAGCGTCTGGAAATTACTGCGCGTTGCTTATCATTCAATTGATCTAACCAATTATCAACCTCACGCACAAAATCCATTTCTCCTAATCTATGAGCTGGATCTTGTTCTGTATCGTCTGCAACATTGTCAATAAGCGAACGTTCAGTCTCACTGGCCATCGGTGTATCAAGTGAAGTGACCTTTTCATTTAAGCCCAATATTTTTTTTACGGTATCGGGATCTTTTTGCACTGCGCGTGCGATGTCATCCGGCCGCGGTTCATGATCTAGTTTTTGTACCAATTCTCGGCTAGTACGTAAATAGACATTTAACTCTTTTACCACATGGATAGGCAAGCGAATAGTTCTTGTTTGGTTCATTAACGCTCTTTCGATGGTTTGACGGATCCACCACGTGCCATAAGTAGAAAATCGAAAGCCTTTTTCTGGATCAAATTTTTCTACAGCGCGAATTAAACCGAGATTTCCTTCCTCAATCAAATCGAGCAATGCTAAACCACGATTTAAATACCGCCTAGCAATTTTAACGACAAGCCGTAAATTGCTCTCAATCATCCTATTACGTGAGGCAACACATCCTTGCTGTGCTAATCGCGCATAATAGATTTCTTCTGAAGCTGAAAGTAGTGCCGAATGACCAATTTCACCTAGATAAATCTGGGTTGCATCCAGCGATTTCTTGCTGCCAATATCAGACAATGATTCATCTAGATCTAGTTTTTCTAGCCAAGCTTCGCTTGAGCTTAACACATCATCTAGAGGATCAGAGAGAAATATCTCTTCATTAATGTCATCATCAAATCCGTCGATTTCGATGATTTCATCGTCATCCATATCCTTGCCAGGCAAGGTCGCAATACAATTGCTTGGATCTTCATCATCTAGATCGTTTTCTTCCCAATTTTTTGCCATGTGGAAACTCCATGTACAATATGACTATCCCTGTCAAACAGCACAAGGCAAACTTCTGTTTGTGAACAGAATTTTCACCAAATTTCTTATTTTCTCTCCCGCTTCAGGAGAGGGTTAGGGTGAGGTTTTTTCAACACAACACACTGCCTTCTCCTACGAAGAGGGAAAGATAAAAAACTTAGTCATGCCCGCAGCAAGATCTACATTTCAGAAATGATCTTGGTCAATCCATCGAGCTCTTTTAACAAGTGCTCATATCTTTCTTGACCCAAACCTGAAATGATCTTAGTTTGCGCAGCCTGCCACAAAGGAATACCCTTCATCAGCGTTTCTCGCCCCTTTTCCGTGAGAGCATAAGCTTTTGAACGCTTATCACGAGGCTCTATCGTTTCAATAAGGCCAAGTTTCTCTAGTGGCTTAAGATTACGCGTTAAGGTAGTCCTATCCATTACTAAGGTACTTGCCATTTCTGTTAGTGTACGAGCCGCAACTGAAGCCATAGAAACAAGCAACGTAAACTGCGTTGCTCTTATCCCAGCGGGCTCCAAGCAATGATCGTAAAATTGCGTCACTGCCCTGGCTGCCTTTCGCACATTGAAACAGCAATCCCTGGAATTAATTAATCTGTGATTAATAGGTTCGTTAACTTCCATGGGTTTTCCTCCTTACAAAAAGTGTAGTCTCCCGTTCACACTTTGTGTCAAGAAAAGAAGTCAGTTTTCCTAAATATTTTTTATAGCGCTGTAGATCCAACGAGCGCTTGGGGGAAGGTCGCATAAATCTTTAAAAGGGAATAAACTAACTCTTCTAGGATGAACCTAAGAAATACATATTCTGCTGGGTGCTAACCCAGTTGCTACTCGACCAGTTTGAATTTAGGCACGGCGCCAAGCGAACGAAAGCTTTGGTACGTAACTGGGCAGAGAGCAATGGCAACAATGCATAAATTCAAAATGGGAAGAGTCAGGAGGCAGGCATGAAAGACAGTTTCAAAACCAAAGACACATTAAATGTAAATAACACTACTTATGAGATATACAATCTAAAAAAATTACCTGCCAAATATGATGTAGATAGACTTCCCTTCTCTCTGAAAATATTGCTCGAAAACTTATTACGCTGCGAAGATGGCATCAGTGTTCGTCGCGAAGATATTGAGGCTTTATTAAACTGGGATCCCAAAGCAACTCCCAATACTGAAATTGCGTTCACCCCTAGCCGAGTTATCTTGCAGGACTTTACCGGTGTTCCTGCTGTGGTCGATTTGGCAGCTATGCGCGAAGCAATGAAACAACTGGGCGGAAATCCTACCAAAATTAACCCTCTTTCTCCTGTAGAGTTGGTTATCGATCACTCTGTGATGGTGGATTATTTCGGTACAAATGCCGCTTTCCAAAAAAATACCGCCATTGAAATTGACAGAAACCATGAACGCTACGTATTCCTACGTTGGGGACAACAAGCATTTCAAAACTTCAAAGTAGTTCCTCCTGGTACCGGTATCGTTCACCAAGTAAATTTAGAATATCTTGCGCGCGTTATTTTTGGCGAGCAGCGCAATGGCAAACTACAAGCCTTTCCCGATACGCTTGTCGGCACGGATTCACATACCACGATGATTAATGGTCTGGGTGTCTTAGGATGGGGCGTAGGCGGTATTGAAGCAGAAGCCGCTATGCTAGGCCAACCTGTTACCATGCTTATTCCTCAAGTAATTGGTTTTAAATTAAGTGGACAACTTCCCTCTGGAGCCACTGGCACAGATCTCGTGCTCACCGTCACAGAAATTTTACGTAAGAAAGGGGTTGTCGGTAAGTTTGTCGAATTTTTCGGCGATGGATTAGACGGTCTTTCACTTGCCGATAGAGCAACCATTGGTAATATGGCGCCAGAATATGGTGCTACCTGTGGTATCTTCCCAATCGATAATGAAACCTTAAATTATCTTGCACTATCAGGGCGTGATCAAAAACAATGCGATTTAATTAAAACCTATGCGCAAGCACAAGGACTTTTTAGAGCATCTCAAGCAAGAGAAGCCGATTACACCGATGTGCTTTCTCTTGATCTTGCTGACGTGGTACCTTGTATTGCTGGTCCCAAGAGGCCACAAGATAAAATTAACTTACGTGTAGCAAAACAAGCCTATCATACAACGTTGGAATCTCTACTCGAAGATAGTAAAGCCAAGAAAGCGAACGGCAATGGCAATCTGCATATATTAGAAAGAAGTGTTAATGAAGGCGCTCACATTCTTGACAGAGACACCCCCGCCGTAGCACCAGAGAAAGATAATTCGAAATTACATCACGGTTCAGTGGTTATTGCAGCCATTACAAGCTGCACCAATACTTCCAACCCTGCGGTGATGATAGCAGCAGGTTTGATTGCTAAAAACGCGCATGAAAAAGGCTTAAAGCCAAAAACCTGGGTAAAAACCAGCCTAGCACCTGGCTCTCAAGTCGTCACAGACTACTTAGAAAAATGTGGACTCATGCCTCATCTCGATGCGTTGGGCTTCAACTTAGTCGGATATGGTTGCACGACTTGTATCGGTAACTCTGGCCCCTTACCAGAGCAGGTGAGCAAAGAAATTAAAGACGGCAATCTTGCTGTTGCTGCAGTACTATCAGGTAACCGCAACTTTGAAGGCCGCATTCACCCTGAAGTTCGTCATGCCTTTCTTGCTTCTCCTCCGCTAGTGGTGATTTACGCACTTGCAGGCACCATGGATATCGATCTTTATAAAGAACCATTAGGCAAAGACGCAAAAGGCCAAGATGTTTACATGAAAGATCTATGGCCTTCACAAGAAGAAATCCAAACCGTCATCCATAGTGCAATTGATCCTGAAATGTTTTCTTCACGTTATTCACATGTATTTACAGGTGATGAGCAATGGCGTGACTTGCCTGCTCCTTCTTCAGAGCTTTTCGCATGGGACAATGATTCAACCTATGTGAAGAACCCTCCTTATTTTGAAGGAATGAAGCATGAAATTCCTGCCTTGCAAGATATTACTAAAGCGCGCGTCTTAGCAAAATTAGGAGATTCGGTGACAACCGATCATATCTCCCCTGCAGGCTCGATTAGTCCTAAATCACCCGCGGGTGAATATCTGCAAAGCTTAGGTGTTGCGGTAAAAGATTTTAACTCTTACGGTTCTCGTCGTGGTAACCACGAAGTGATGATACGCGGTACTTTTGCAAATATACGTCTTCGCAACCAACTTGCTCCTAATACAGAAGGTGGATGGACATGTTACCAACCCTCAGGCGAGCAAATGAGCATTTATGATGCAGCAATGCGCTACAAAGAAGAGCATACCCCGCTTATCATTCTCGCTGGCAAAGAATATGGTTCAGGCTCCTCACGCGATTGGGCTGCGAAAGGCACCAATTTGTTAGGGGTAAAAGCAGTCATTGCAGAAAGCTTTGAGCGGATCCATCGCTCCAATTTAATTGGCATGGGCGTATTACCGCTTGAATTTGTCAATGGCGAAAATCCAGAAACGTTGAAGCTGACAGGGAAAGAGTCTTATTCCATTTCACTTAACACGTTAAAACCCAATGAAACTTTAACCGTTGAAGTTGAAGACGAAAAAGGCAATAAACGTGAATTTAAGGCATTTGTGCGAATTGATACGCCCAAAGAAATGGAATACTACCATAATGGTGGGATCCTTCATTACGTATTACGAAATTTAACAAAAACAAGAAACGAAGGTGCTCATCCATGAATAAAAAAACCTTACGCACAGTAAAAGATAGTATGGGCGAAATGCAAGTGCCCGAAGACGCACTTTATGGTGCCCAAACACAACGGGCTATTGAAAATTTCCCCCTTTCTGGCATCACGATGCCTCGCTTAATGATTCAGGCGATGGGTCTGATTAAAGGGGCAGCCGCAAAAGCCAATGAAGAATTGAAATTGCTTGATGCTAAAAAAGCCGACACGATAATCGATGCGGCAACACAAGTAGCTTCTGGTAAATTCGATAAAGAATTCCCATTGGATATTTTTCAAACTGGTTCTGGCACCAGCACCAATATGAATGCAAATGAAGTAATTGCGCAGTTGGCAAAAAATCTTTCTTCGTTGGACATTCATCCTAATGATGACGTTAATATGAGCCAAAGCAGCAACGACGTTATTCCAACCGCTATTCATGTTAGTGCCAGTATTGCAATTCATGAGCACTTACTCCCCGCTTTAAACCACCTGCTTGAAGTATTAAATAAGCGCGCTAAAGAATTAAATAATGTCACTAAAACGGGGCGCACTCACCTAATGGATGCTATGCCTGTTACCCTAGGGCAAGAAATAAGTGGCTGGGCTGCCCAGATCCAAGCAGGTATAGAGCGTATTGAAGCGGTACGTGCCCATATACAAGCCCTTGCAATAGGAGGTACGGCAGTCGGCACAGGAATCAATGCACATCCAGAATTTGGGCAACGCGTTGTTGCTGCTTTAAGCCAAAAAACTGGGATCTCTTTTACAGCGAATAAAAACCGCTTTGAAGGCATGAGTAGCCAAGATGCTGCTGTCGCTTTATCAGGGCAGTTAAAAACGATTGCCGTGAGCTTGATGAAAATCTCTAATGATTTACGCTGGATGAATAGCGGTCCTTTAGCAGGATTAGGTGAAATTGCGCTGCCCGCACTACAACCAGGCAGCTCTATTATGCCTGGCAAAGTGAATCCTGTTATTCCAGAGGCCGTTTGTATGATCTGCGCGCAAGTCATGGGAAATGATACAGCCATCACCGTTGCTGGCCAGTCAGGTAATTTTCAGCTTAATGTGATGCTACCAGTGATTGCACATAATTTATTGCAAAGTATTTCTCTTTTGAGCAATGGTGCCAAAGCGCTTGCTGATAAAGCCATTGCTGGGTTCACCGTGAATACGGCGCGTATCAATGAGCAATTATCTCGTAATCCCATTTTGGTAACTGCGTTGAACACAGTTATTGGCTATGAGCTTGGCGCTAAAATTGCCAAAACAGCCTACCAGCAAGGTCGACCTTTAATGGATGTTGCTAAAGAAATGACATCGCTATCGGAAACAGAATTACAGCATCTGTTAGATCCAGCGAAGTTAACCCAAGGCGGCGTTCCAGAAAAGTAGTTTTGCTATTAAAAAGCCCCTCCTCAAGAGGGGCTTTTTACTTACATCTTATGTTTAGATTGTTCCGGTGACATTAATTTTGCTTTTACAATTTCAAGTCTTTTCTTTTGCAGTTCTTCTTTGGCTTGAAGTATCTTAGCTGCGCAACTATCGTAAGAAGTCGCATAAGACACAAGATAGCCACGATTTACTGGTGTAAGTTTATGAGCATTATCATTAATATAATTCTCCACGACTCTTTTCATTTTTTCAGCAACTTCTGATGGTTGCTTTCTGCTACTCTTTTCTTTCAATGCTTGTAGCGCTAATAGTAACTCGCCCGCAGATCCTTCAGGCTTACCCCATTTAAATGATTCGATATATTGTTTTACGGTCTCCATATAGGTATCTAAGTCCTGCTGCAGAATTTCGCGCTGATGAAGATTTTCCTCTCTTTTCATTTCTTGTAATGCTTTACGGTTCAAAATACTTTCTTCAACGGCTTGAATGCAAAGCACCGATCCAGGAGCCTGTTTTACATACTTAGCCACGTAGCCCTGAAACCCTTTCTTTTCCTTATAGTCTCTTAGCGATGATTGCATGTGCGTTCTGAGTGTTCTTTGCGCATGCGCGTCATCCTCCATGTTGTTACTGAAAGTATTCAGTTTTTCACGAACTTCTTTCAATCTCCCTAAAAGTTCTTCGATTTCTCTGGTATCTTGCCCGGTTACAGTTTGTTTTGATTCTATATAAGCTTCGATTCCATCGATATACTGATCCAATTCAGCCTTAAGCTCTAATCTATCTTCGAGTATGGCTAGAAAACGTTGATATATTAAAAACTGTTCAGAACTAAATCCTAAAGCAATATCATCATACTTGTCGAATGAAATTCGTCCTCGACTTAAATCAACTTTTTCTCTGTATTGAACTCTGTCATGTAACTCTTTTACGTGATTTATCAACGTTTTTGTTTCTTCAAAAGATAATTTGTTAATACCACCTGATAAAAGATATTTGATGATAGATTCTAGTTGAATGTCAGCACAACGTGTTTCTAATGATTCTATTTCTAACCCTAATTTATCAGATACTTTTTGAAACCTGAAGGCTATCCCGGGTTCAACCAGCTGATATTGATAATCAAGATCTATCATCAATTCAGTAATCATAGCGAGAATTCCTTCCTTGTTTTCTGGAAATTCTGCAGCATTATCTAATAAGTCAAGAAAGGTATCGAAATCTTGACCAAACAAGATTGCTCTTTTTTCTTCCAAGGATAAGCTAGAAGTATTTGCAAGAAATTCTATCTTGTTTTTAAATTGATAAAAACTAGCCAGCAACGCTTCATTATGCTTGTTTAATGGTAAAAGCATACCTTTTGCGCGAACACCGTGATAAATGACTTCCGGCAAACGGGTTGGCACCATTTCTTCTAAGTCGAATTCATGCCATTTAACGCTCCCTTTAACTTTTTTCCCACGTACATAGACCTTTCTGTCTTGATGCCAAGCATCTCTATCCAGCGTAGTTCCTATATTTGTATCTTGTCGCCATTCAGTTTCTAATGATAGTAATTCTTTTTTATGATTCTCAATCGCTGCTTCAGCATCTTGATGTAATGCTTCGTAAAACATGAAATTCATTGCAGGAAATTCATGCATCATTTTTTCAATATTTAGAATTAATTCTTTTTCATTTAACAATTCTATTTGTACATGATTACTTAATACATCTAGCAGCAATCCTTTAGTATTAGCATATTCAGGTTGTCTGAAAATTCTTCGTAATGTATTTCTAGGGAAACAAGGCAATTCTTTGTTCGTGGATAAAAACTCATTCATTGCTAATAAGGTTTCATCAAAGATGCCAATCATCGCTTGTTGTAATTTCTTGTTTGTGCCAAAAGTTTTATATTTAAATTGCCCAGCATTTCCATCATTACCAAAATTTCCGGTCATGCCTCCATGTTTACCATGTGCACGCTTAAAAACAACTTTGGTTTTATCAGAAAAAGAAGGAATAGTCGGTCTAAAACCACTTCTTCTTTCATCAGAAGCAAAAAAGACGCAGGCTTCAGACAATCGTTCAGGCATCGATTCATAAGAACAAGTAATTTGGTTGGTTAATCCGGCGATTGGAACTTTAATTTTAGGTGTATTGCCAGAAAAAGGTGATGACCAATCAGCCATTGAACGTGCACCCTCGACAGGATCCAAGGCACAGAGTTTCATTTTGATTTTTTGTTGATTATCCTTAATATTTTGAATGGCTGTCCTTATTTCTGATTGCGACAAACCACACATTTGTGAAAGCGTTTTCACATCGTAATCAACACCTTCTTTGCCATTTATCATCTGCTCAATAAATTGATTAATGCAGTCTGCTGCAATAAAAGTGGTGATCCCGCCTCGGCTATGCCCTGCTAAATTGATCATGAGCTCTTGACGATGCTGCAATGGCTTTTCAGTAATCATTTTAAATAAGTTGGGTATAAAGTACTGCTCCATCGCCATGCTGACTCTTTTTTCCGCACCAGTACCTTTTACCGTTGTAAGCGTCTTTTGCACAGATTCAAAGTTAGAATTACTGACGCCTTGAATATTAGGATTTTTCAACGCTGACAACGGAAAATCACCTCCCATATTGGCTGTAGCAATTCCTTTTACCAATAGTGTTGGTTCTCCTTTTTTTGCTTTTTGTAAGGCAAGCTGGCAAATAATATGACCCGTTTCGGCCACATCAACATTGTGAATACCAAATAAAGGCGGTGTTGAGGTACCTAAGAAGAAAAGATTAATCACATCCTTATTGTCAAGATTATCTTGTCCACTCTTGAATTTCCAAGCATAAGCTGATTTGCTATCACCAATAACCTGTTCTGGCCCTAATTCTTTTTGAAGCAATTCGTACAAATCATTATTATCTTCATCTAAATAAGCATTTCTGTCAGCATAAACGTCTTCTTCTGCGCTGATATGTCTTTTTTCTTCTATGATGATAAAATCTTCGTCTTCATTGACTTCTTTTTTACCTTCTTTCACAATCACCGATTGAATGAGAGATACTACCTCATCAGGAAGCTGTACTTTGTTATCCTCTCCCCATGATTTCATTGCGGCTAACAATAATTTGCCTTGAGGAAGTTTTTGAATTGCAGACAAATAGTCATTCAGTGAATAGGATTTATCATTATTCCTTATTTGCATCGTTCGAAGATCAATCGGTTCTCCTTTTACTAAAGAACCATTTGCCTTACGAATTAGCTCCCTAATCTGCTCATGGGAGTATTCTGCATTGAGGATCCCCACTATAATTTGTTGCATTAGCTGATTAAAATTTTTATCACTATTAAAGTCAGAACGGAGCATTGTTTATACCTCTTACAGTATTTTCCACTAATTTTTTGACCCTATTTATGCCTTATAGGTTTCATAAGATCACACTTCTTGAGGATTATTATAAATGAATGAACAATTACTCACAAAGTCAACTGTCTGACAAAATAGTGAATTCATCAACCGGAGGGAAAATTGCATGAAATTTTTAGGTGTATTTCATTCTAATATGGTTGCTTGTAGCCCTAAAAAAACGGCATGCCAAACAGTATTTACGTGTACTTCCACATTAAAACATTCAACATAAGATCAAAAAATATGTAAGATAGCTTTACAATTTATTCTATCCTCTATAAGCTCTTCATCATTATAAATTAACCACTCATCGGAAAATTAATATGCCCTCACAAGCTCAATGGAAACTTTACGACGCGATCATTGAAAAAGGCGTGGAAAAAGCAGAAAAAGAAGAAAAATGCTTGCAAGCATTAAAAGACGTTGATAGCGCCAATTTCATTGTTACGCTCACATCAAACAAAATCATTGGTTGCATTCATGCAGTCGCACAATTTGGCTTAGTGTCTGTATTGAATAAGATGATTGAAAGAAAGATGGTCAATCTGGCGATGCAAGATGGTGCCGGAGACACAGCATTGCATTATGCGCAAAGAAAAAGTGATACTGCCTTTATCAATGCCTTATTCGAGCATCAACCAGAATTAGCGGCTGTGGGTAATACAAAGAAGATCACACCTATTCACTTAGCTGCAGCACAAAATGATGTAGATGGTCTAAAACGCTATTTAGAAAATGGTAAAACAGATGTTAATAAGCTCAAGGATAGTAATGGTGATACACCACTACATTGGGCTTGCCAAAATGGACAATTAAATGCTGCCAAGCTATTAGTAGAAAAATATGCTGCTAAGGCTACTGTGGTCAATAATGACAATTTTATCCCACGAATGATGTGTCCTATTGATGACGCTAGTCTTGAATTAGAACAATATTTAGCCAAAAAAGAAAAATCTTCATTGTTTGAACAGTGTGCAATCTTAATTGATCAACTGCCAGATGATAAGGCACTTCTACCAGAAATAGTTTTAACCCAACAAGGGCTGGTCACTCAATTTCATCACGAAGTTGAACAACAAAAAGCGAAAAATGATCAACTTATCGAAAAAGCTCAACTTGAAGCACAAGAACGATTTGCTAAACTCACCCTGAATGTTTGAGATACGCAATCACTAATGGCGCTAGCGATCCCGTCTTAGTAAAGACGGAATTTAATTTAGTCACAGCAGAGGATTCTTCTTTGATCGGCAAGTTTTAGAGCAATCCGCCTACGCCAAGTCGAAGAACTCTCTGCGAAGACTATGTAAAAAACATCCCTGTTAAAAATCTTAATAATAATAGTAGGAAGGAGTCTCTGCTGACTGTGATATAGCGTAACCGAAAGTTGCACCTAATATAACGCCTGATGCAACGATGTAAGGTGCAGTCACAGCAACACCTGCAATAGCCACAGCCCCAATCTGGCTTGCAGCCGCGCCGCCCAATAAGCCTCCGGCAAAAACATTAGCAACAGATAAAAGGCCAGCACCAGATACTTGTTCGATTTCATTGGTATTGAGTTGTTTCATTTTTATTTCCTTTTATTTTCAGTTTCAATCATTAATACTATGCATATAGCGAGCTGTGGGTCACTGTAGCAATATCAGTAGTAATTTCCTCTACATTGTAAAGAATGTGACCAATTGTCCCACCAATAAAAGCACCTGCTAATGGTACAGAAACGGGAACGAGTCCTAACCATGCGACGCTTGCAGCTGGTATTGCCGTGCCAGCGACTGCGCACCCAATTGCTGCACCTGCTAATGTTGTTGCGAATTCTAAAACGATGCCAGCACCAGCAACTTCTTTTACTTCCATCATGCTTAGTTCTTTCATAATTTTCCCCTTTGATAAAATTGCTTTGATGGGCGTAATGTAACCTATCGAAATTTGCGTGCAACACTCCTATGACGAAAGGTTATAATGAACAGATAGGAAAGATAAATTAGAAAAAAATATGACTAATTCATAAAGCTAACAAATAAAAAATAAAAGCCTAGAATGGAGTGCTGGGCGTATACTCGAACCAGTTTGAATTTAGGTGAGGCGCCGAGCGAATGGATCCCCAGATGCGTACGCTTTGCTACGTAACTGAGATGAAAGAGCGATGACAACAAAGTATAAATTCAAAATGGGAAAAGTATAAATGCGGTTTCAAATCAAGATCTGCTTGTATTTTGTTTTATTATTGATGTTGGTTCAATTCAGCTTTATTGCACTGTGCTATTTCATTCCTACGCTTAGCATACTTCAACAAATGGTCGCATCCCTAGGTTGTATCTTTCTTCTCTTAGGAGGAAGTATTGCAATCGCTTCTTTTTGCATCAAATCAAATACTGAGCAAACAAAAGAAAACATCTCAAATACTTTCCTTATTACGCATGATCCTGTCACTACGCTGCCAAATCGAAATTATTTTTCCGATTATCTCACACAACGTTTACCAGTTTTTAATAACGAGCAAAAGCACGTTGCCATCGTTACCATCGGAATTGACAGATTTCCTCAAATTAACCATGCTCTTGGCCATCCTATTGGTGACAGATTGCTCCATCATGTCGCTGCCAGATTAACCAATAGTCTCGATGCGGAATTTATTGCGCGTCTTGCCAACAATGTTTTTATTGCTGTCATGCCCAATGTCGATCCTGAAAATTATGCAGAAATAGCAGATAACATTATCCAACTATTTGAAACTCCTTTTAGCGTGTATACCGTCAATATTGATCTTGATGCTTTAGTTGGATTTAGTTTTTATCCCAAAGATGGATTTGAAGCAAAAGCACTTATTCAAAAAGCCGACGTTGCACTATATCAAGCTAGATTTTCTCCTGAGCGGTACACAGTTTACCAAATAGAGAAAGATCCCCATCATTTCAATAAAATTTCATTAATGAGTGAATTAAGAGAAGGATTAGCACAAAATGAATTTGAAGTATATTTTCAGCCCAAGATCAATTTAGCAAGTAATAAAATAGTGCAAGTAGAATCATTAATTCGTTGGCAACACCCTGTTAAAGGATTCATGACGCCAGATCAATTCATACCACTTGCAGAAGAAACCGGACATATAAAAAAACTCACATTATGGTTACTGGAAAAAGCGATTATTCAATGCAACACCTGGCATCAACAGGGGATCAATCTTGGAGTTTCTCTTAATCTTTCAGTAAAAGATTTATTAAACAAAAAATTGCTTCCCACTATTTCTGAGTTAATCAATGCCAACGCAATATTTCCAGGGTGGATCACCTTTGAAATCACCGAAACTGTTTTTATGTCTGATCCAGAGAATGCGATGGATGCCATTCGAAAGCTCAAAGAGCTCGGCACACACATTTCGATTGATGATTTTGGCACAGGTTTTTCATCCTTAAGTTACCTACGTAATCTACCGATTGATGAATTAAAAATTGATAAATCTTTTATTCAAGATATGCACCATTCGCCACGTGTTGCCAAGATTGTACAATCCACTATTGCCATGGCTCATAACATTAACATGACGGTTGTCGCTGAAGGGCTTAAAGATGAAATCTCTCTAGAAATGCTCAAAGCAGCGAAATGCGATATTGGTCAAGGCTACCTCTTCAGCCCTCCCCTTTCACTTAAAGATTTTAACGAATGGTTAAATACATCAAAGTGGGGACTATAGTCACAACACGCGATTTTAAGCGCCGAAAATTCATGGACGATGACTATAGCCTACTGCAGACCAAACTGCTTGCTTAGCCAGCTCTCCTGCCACCATACCTAAATAAATAAATTTGGCATTGAGATCAGATTCAATGTCAGCACCTGGCGCATAAAGATCGCTTTCAATACTTCGTGTGCTTACCGTATACAAAACATCCCCATCTAAAATAGTGGCGTAAGGGTGAATTACCTGTGAGAGCGCGTGATGCACTTGTCTTCCCAGTTGCTTAAGGTGTCTGGGGGCTAGTTTTTCATTTGTGATAACAATCGTTAACGTTGTATTTTTCGGCTCGGGCCAAAAAGGTTTTTTAGGTTGTTGTAATAATTCTGTTACTTGTTGGTTCAGGGTTTGTTTTGTCGCCCCCTTTGGCAACCCATAAATAACTTCACCCTTCTCATCTAAAATTACACCAACCGCATTCACTACCGTAAAAACCGCAATTTTCGTTTTTCCTATCTGGGCAAATGCGCCGCCTTGCCCTGCTAGTTGAAAACCATCTCTTAGTAATTTTCCCACGCTAGCAGATACACCAGCACCATGTCTTCCTTGCACAAACTGTCCCGCTGATAAAGCTGCAAAGGCTTTTTGCCCTAACGCTTTGTCCGGGTAAATCATGTTTTGGCGTGGCGTATAATCAAATATCACCGCCCCTGAAATAAGAGGCATACGTCTAAACTGTACTTCATTCTTGGTTTGATCGGCAAACAAGCTGGATACCGCACCTGCGACCGCTTCTAGCCCCAAGATACCACCCCCAGTAAAAGCAACACCATCCAGATAAGCTTCCCCTTGTTGCATTTTTTCTTGAGTGAAAAAAGTGCCAACGGATCCACCTTGAATATCAACGGAAGCTTGTACGCCCTTAGGGAAGTAAAAGAGGGTGATCCCCGTTGGCCCCTCTGGATTAATTGCGGTACCAATTTGCACTTCAGGAAAATCAAAATGAAGAATGTTATCAGTTGATGAAGCTGCCATCGCTAAACTTCCCCAAATACAGATACAAAATGATGCGATAATGGACTGGATACTACTTGCCATTTTAATACTTCTTTAATAATAAATCTTACGTGAGCAAAGCGAACAATATTCTCCCTTTTATTATTCTTTTCCCTCTTCGCTTGCAGGAGAAGATGTTTCCACGCTTATCCCTCTCCGCCGTGCGGGAGGAGATGTTTCCATTATTATCCTCTCTCCCGCCTGCGGGAGAGGGTTAGGGCTTGTCGCGCCGAAGCTTTAAGCGTAGGCGGATGAGGGTCTTTAACAAGCTAAGCGCTTGCTTTTGCTTCTTCAATGCCAGACTGCATTGCCTCTTCTTGACGCGCTTCATACTCATTAATCGTTGGACGTAGCCATATTAATAAGATTAAACCAGGGATCGCAAATAAAACGGTCCACAAGAAAAATTCTGCCCAACCTACATTTTCAACTAATATGCCAGCCGCAGGCCCGACAAAAACACGACCAACAGCGGCCAATGCGCTAATTAACGCAAATTGTGTAGCAGTAAAACGTGGGTTACATAAACTCATGACCAAAGCCATAAAGGCTGCAGTTCCTAAACCGCCGCCAAAGTTTTCTAAACAAACAGTAAGAATAAGCATGCCGTAATTAGGCCCCATTAGCGCTAATACAAAAAATAAAATATTAGTTAGTGCTTGGATGATGCCAAATCCAAGTAAGGAGCGAAATAATCCTATTCTCACCATTAACACGCCACCAACAAAAACCCCAAATAGTGTTGAAACAAGACCACCAGTTTTATTAATGATTCCAACATCTTTGAGAGTAAAGCCCACCCCTTTTAACAAAAAAGCTGTGGTTAAAGTGCTAGCAAAAGCATCACCTAATTTATAAAGTACAACAAATGCCAATAAAGCAATTGCGTGACGTCTACTTAAAAATTCTTTAAAAGGCTCTATACAGGCAGCGGCAAAAGTGGGTGGCGGTTCACGATATTGCTGTGGTTCTTTCGCCCAAAATGTAGCAAATACGCCAATCCCCATCAATGCAGCCATCAAAAAGTAAGTGAAAGAAAATCCTGCATAATCAGCAACAATTAAGGTCAGTCCACCAGACACTAGCATGGCAATGCGGTAACCACTGACAGCCATTGCTGTCCCCATGCCGCGCTCTTCGGGAGTCAGTAACTCTGTTCGGTAAGCGTCGATGGCAATATCTTGTGTCGCAGAAAGAAAAGCTAAACAAAGCGCTAAGAAAGCTAATTGATAAGGAGCAGCTTGAGGGCTTGATAAAGCCATTAAACATAAAACAACTATTAAACTGATTTGTGTTATCAGCATCCAGCCACGTCTACGCCCTAGATAAGGAACACGCCACTTATCCATAAAGGGCGCCCATATAAATTTATAAACATAGGGTTGCCCCACTAAGGCTAAAAAACCAATAGTAACGACATCCACCCCATCTATGGCATACCATGCTTGTAAGGCTGTGCCTGACAGTCCTAATGGAAGCCCGGAGACAAAACCAAGTGCTAATACTAAGAGCATTCTTTTTTGTAGCAATACTTTCAGCCATTCAGGTTTTTGCATAATATGTTATCTAATAAACTCATTTTTGGTAACATGAGAAACTTGCTAACCATTCTACTCTTAACCTCCAGCATTGCCAGAGCAAACTCCCCTCTTAGCTTAATTGGAGGGCAAATTTTATGCGATTATCAACACTATTACAGTGCAACAGGGCTCTCACAGCAATTAATAGGCCTTGGCCTTGCAGGGCTTGCTGCTAATACCGATATTGATCAAGGCTTGCAAGATGAATGGCAGCAACATTTAAGAGGAAATACCACAAATAGACTATCCGATATCTTCAATGATTATGGAGAAATAACCCAATATAAAATCAGCATTCCGATTTATGTTTTACTGATAGGGATAGAAGCTGCTTATCCCCAACAACCATTAGCAAGTTGTTTAGGCATTTTTGGAAATCATGCATTGCGAACTCTTTTAGTAGGTGCACCACAGCAAGTTGCATTGACTCACCTATTAGGAGGCGGTCGTCCACAGACAGAACAATCCCAATGGCATCTATTTAAACATCAACGTGCAGTCAGTGGGCATGCATTTTATGGTGCCATTCCTTTTATTAATTTAGCCAAACAAACACAGCTTCCATTAATTAAAACTTCTTACTATGTGTTATCTACTTTTCCAGGGTTAGCGCGCATTAATAACAATAAACATTATTTCTCACAAAGCTTGCTCGGATGGTGGATAGCTTTTTCAGCTGCGAATGCAGTCTGGAAAACTGAGGAAGTTAGTAAAAAACCCTATACATGGTCATTACAATTGAGACCTTATAGTGATGGAATATATTTAGGACTAGAAGCAAAACTTTGATATAGTGGGGATCTCATTTAACTTTGTTGATAAAAGGACTGATCCATGAAACGTGCATTTGCTGCTCTGACCACGGTGGGTATCTGCTTCTTCAGCCAATATGCTTGGTCAGCAGGAAACCAAGGTACTCAACTAAAAGATAAAAAAGATAAAATTAGTTATAGCATTGGCGTTGATGTAGGCAAAAGTATTCTCAAACAAAAAATTGATATTAGCGCCGATCCTTTTATTCAAGGTTTTAAAGATGGACAAGCTGATAAGTCCACACTCATGACTGAAGATGAAATTCGTCAAACTTTGATGGCATTGCAAACCGAAATGTTGGAACGGCAGAAAGCTGACATGAAAAATTTAGCAGCAAAAAATTTAGCTGATGGTCAAAAATTCCTGGAAGATAACAAAAAGAAAGACGGCGTTGTTACTTTACCAAGTGGTTTAGAATATCGCGTCATTAAAGAAGGCAAAGGTGATTCACCTAAAGCAACAGATGTTGTCACCACTCATTACCGTGGCAAACTCATTGATGGAACGGAATTTGATAGCTCCTACAATCGTGGCGAACCTGTTAAATTTGCTGTAAATGGTGTTATTCCAGGTTGGACTGAAGCGCTGCAACTCATGAAGCCAGGCGCAAAATGGGAATTATTCATTCCAGCAAAACTTGCTTATGGTGAGCATGGTGTAGGCCAAATCATTGGACCAAACTCAACGTTAGTGTTTGAGGTTGAATTACTTTCCGTTGAAAAACCAGAAAAAGGAAAAGAAGGAAACAAGGCTGAAGCGCAACAAAACAAACCTAAAAAAGGTTAATGCTTCATTCTCGTTTCTTACCTCTTTCTTTCCCCTCTTCCGCTGAATCACGCCGAAGCTTTTAGCATAGGCGGTAGCGGGAGAGGGCGAACTTGCCTTTGTAGTTTTACCTAGCTTGTACTGTATGTTAGCGAAAGCAATCCATGTGGTAGTTTTGCCCGGCTTGCCCTACGTAGCCTTTTAGCCGAAGCAAGGTTACTGCATATTTGAAGGTTACTGCATATTTGCTGGAAAATTTAAAATAGCCCGCTTAAATCCTCTGCTAGGTGGATAAGGCCCTACCCACATTCTCAATAGCATATTAAAAAACGATTTTGCATGAGGCCAATGATGCTCCACTTCCGAGTTGACAATCATCAGCACACCATTTTTTGGCGAGTAATGAAAAGCAAGCACATCCCCAGCGTTAAAAGTCCGATTAAGCAGATTTTGAAGCTCTAAAATGCGCTTCCTATCAAGCCGTTGATTATCCCATCCGCCATTATTCACCAGTATGCTTTCAGTGAATAATTTTCTAAGCATGTCTGCTGTAACATCGTCACGAATAAAATAAAAAACCATCGCTAAGGGTTCATCATTGACACTCAGCATTTCAGCTCTTTTTTCTATATATGGCGTATATAACGCTGCAACGTAAGCTGGCTGCCCCCACGCTTGGGCAACAGCATGACCATTTAAATAAACACTTTCTTGTGTTTTTGCTAAATTGAGCTGATTTGGCAATGAAACGCCCAAGGTTTCTACAAAATGTTCAATAGCAAATACAGATGTCACCAAGCCTAACCATAAAACAACTATACTACTCGATATTGTAAGAATCGCAGCTTTGATGCTTCGCATCTTGAAGCAAAGAGAATATCCCAGCTTTCTACAGTATACCATTCTTGCCATTTACATCCTCTGTCCCAGACCCTGAGCTAATCTCTACGTAACCGCTCTGAAGCAGCTATAGGTGTGGGGTAACAATTCACAATCCAATAAGATGAAACAATAAAAGTAATAATAGTGGAAATTTGGATTAATGAATAAGCTGATTGACTAATAAGATTATTTTTTTCTGCAGTATATCCAACCAAGAGTGAAAACTCACTGATTTGACCTATTCTAACCCCAACCTCCCAAGCTGCTGCTTTAGATGGCGCAACTTTTCGTAATAAAGGTTTAAAGACAACTGGTTTGGCTACCAACATTAAACAACCTAACACGAGTGACCACACCCACACTTCTGAGAGCGTCGTTAAATTAATTTTGGCTCCCAAGGAGAAGAAAAATAAAATGAGAAAAAAATCTCTTATCGGACGTAAGCTCTCTGCAATAAATCGAGAGATAGGGCTTTGCGCGATAGAAATACCCGCAATAAAGGCTCCAATTTCAAACGATAATTGTAAATATTCAGCAAGTTGCCCCAACCCTAGACACCATCCAATTGCCACTAAAAACATATATTCATGTATACGATTAAAACGCTGGATAATTTTAATTAAGAAAAAGCGCTCAACTAAAAAGGCAAATAAGAATAATCCTGGTAATGCCAGCACTACTCGTCCTAATTCCGATAAGTGCATACCACCTGCTTTACCTGCACCATGCAACAATAATAGAGTAAAGATAGCAATAATATCTTGTAACAACAGAATACTAATGACAATTTCACCAATACGCTGGTGATGCAACACCGTGGTAGGAAGCAATTTCAAGCCAATGATTGTACTCGAGAACATCATTGATGCCCCAATAACCAAAGCATCAATTTGATTAAAGTCTGCCACCAGAGCAACACTATATCCAATCACAGCAAACGCGAAAGAGCTTAATAACGTGATTACTGTCGATTGTTTAAGTAACTTTAATAAATTTTGTGGTTGTAAATTCAATCCTAAAAGGAATAGAAGAAAAATAATACCAATATCGCCGATATCTTTCAGAACAACGGGATCAGAGATAAGCTTCATGCCACCAGGGCCAATAATCAACCCAAGGATGATATAGGCAACCAACAAGGATTGGCGCGTAAAAAGCGCTAGCGTAGCCAAAAAAGCAGCACCACAAAAGATTAAGAAGAGGGAAAAGATAATATCGTTATGCATTGTTACCTATAATTCTGGTCATTATTCAGCGAATTCAAAAGATGTATTCTCTCATACCCACACATTTTGCGGGAGGGGGAAATACCAAATAGAATGAAGGAAGCACAAGAGATCGAGCCACTGTCATTGCGAGCGTTAGAAGCAATCCACACAAAAACAGAAAAGAACCGATTGCTTCGCTAACGCTCACAATGACACCTTTCTCTTCATCATTGTACCCCATTTAAATTCAAATTAATTTGAATTTAAAACATGAAAAATCCGTTAAATAAAGGTAAACTAGAAAATAAATGTTAGCAAACAATCAAATTGTAGAGTCTGATGGAAAAAAGTAACGAAATTTCGCTTGAAAAGAAAATTGAGCAAGCATTAGCTTTACAACAAAATAATCAGATTGATGAGGCTGTCACGATCTTCAATGAAATTCTCAGCCAATACCCTCAGCAGCCCGATGCGTTACATGGTTTAGGTATGGCTTATGCTCAGCAGCGTAATTTCACTCAGGCCACTCAATATCTTGCTAAAGCAGTCAAAGCGGCCCCGAACATCGCTGAATTTCATAATAACTTAGGAAACGCTTATCAAGCGATAGGCAAAATAAACGAAGCCCTAAGCCACTACCATGAAGCATTACGACTCAAAGCGACCTACCCTCAAGCCCATAATAATTTGGGAACATTACTCTATCGCTTAGGGAAGTTTGAAGAAGCAGCTAGTCATTTTCAAAAATCGTTGCGAATGAATCCACACTCAGTCGATACCCACTACAATCTTGCCAATTGCTACATTCAACTCGATCGCCTTTTAGATAGCGTTGCTCACTACCAAGAAGTCCTGAAAGCAACTCCAAACCATCTAGGAGCACTGCATAATTTAGGGATCACATTATGCGCGCTTAAACGCTTCAATGAAGCTCTCCCGCTCTTAACACAAGTATCTGAAAAAGAGCCATCAAATCTCGATGCATTATTTCACTTGGGTGTTATTTATAGCTCTTTGGCACAAGCTCAAGATGCCATCAATTGCTATGAACGCGTGCTTGCTATTGATCCACACTACGCTAATGCTCATCATAATCTCGCAACAGTATACTTACATTTAAATGAACGCGAAAAAGCGCTTAAGCATTATCAACAAGCATTTACACTTCAACCTTATAATAAAACTGCTCAACACATGATAGATGCTTTATCAGGGAAAACACATCTTGAGGGCGCTCCGCTTGAATATACCCAAGCCCTTTTTGATCAATATGCCTATAGTTATGATAGTCACGTTAAAGCACATCTTAAATACCATGTTCCACAACTTTTGCGCGATGCTGTTGCCCCCTTTGTCACCACCGTTAAAGAGCCATGGACAGTTTTAGATCTAGGATGTGGTACTGGACTATGTGCCCCTCTATTTTCTGATGTAGCAGGTAAATTAATTGGAGTGGATGTCTCGCCTAACATGATTGAGGTGGCACGCCAAAGGGGAGGTTATTATAAACTTTACGTCATGGATGCGCTTAGCTTTTTGAGTCGACATCAAAGTGAATATAATTTAATCATTTCAGCTGATGTTTTTGTTTACTTTGGTAGCTTAGCAGAGATTTTTCAAGCTTGTCATCGCGCACTGAAATCACAGGGTCTGTTTTGTTTTTCGATTGAGGATCTTACTGCTGAAGAAATCAATGCATCCCCGGATTACCCAGACTATCAATTACGCAAAACAGGACGTTATGCTCATGCATCAACATATGTTCACACGTTAAGTGAATCAAGTGGATTCAAAATAGAGAATAATCAAAGAAACATTATTCGCTATCAGGAAGATGCTCCAGTTGAGGGAAATATTTATGTCTTGCGTAAACTTATGTAGTTGCACTAATCTTCGCATATAAATTTTCAGCATTGATGACAACTATATCCCTGATATCGTCTCGGAAGCTTGCCGTCCTACTGAAAAATCTGCTATGACTATATATAGTCTTCGCACCTCACTCCTGTGCTGTAACTATACAATATGTGAATATATAGAAAGGAAGGCTTCTCATGCATATCTCACCACAGCTAATAAACTACGCCCTCATTGGTGGCGGGATCCTCATTTTGGTCTACTTTATCGTGGTATACAATAATCTTATTTCACTTAAAAATAATGTTAAAAAAGCATGGGCTAATATTGATGTTCTCTTAAAACAACGCCACGACGAGCTTCCTAAACTTATCGAAACCTGCAAACAATATATGCAATATGAAAGAGAAACGTTAGAAAAAATCACTCAAGCTCGTCAAGCGGCAATGGAAGCCAGAGCGAAAGGGGATGTGATAGCGATGGGGCAAGCTGAATCTGTTTTACGAGGTTCATTGGGTAATTTATTTGCCTTAGCGGAAAATTACCCTCAGCTCAAAACAAATGAAACTTTCGCTCATTTACAAACTCGCATATCCGGGTTAGAAAATACGATTGCTGATAGACGAGAACTTTACAATGAGAGCGTTACTTTAAACAACATACGCATAGAACAATTTCCTGATGTCTTAGTCGCAAAAATATTTGCTTTTAAACATTTTGAACCTCTAGAATTTTCAGCATCTGAATTAACTGATGTTGATATGAATGCACATTTTAAAAAATAATGCTGGGTAACTTCAAAAATGGCATTACCAGTCAATTTCCATCAATTTTATTTAAATGGAAACGCAATAAAAACTATCCCTATCGAAGTTTTTCTTCTCATTGTAAGCATTTTCACATTATTTATGGCTTTATCATTTTACAGGTGGTATAAAAATTTTGTTCAAGCCAGAATTATGCTAGATACTCCCACCGCTAAAATCCGATCTGCAGCTCAAGGCTACGTAGAGCTCAGTGGCATCCAAAAATGTCTTCCGCAAAAACCAACTATCGCATTTCTTTCAAAAACGCGCTGTACTTGGTACCGTTATACTATTGAACATGCTACAAAAGATCGCTGGTTCCTTATTGAAAATGGAGCAAGTAATGAGGCTTTTATTTTAGAAGACGAAACTGGCGTTTGCATTATCGATCCCAAAGGGGCACAAATTACTACAACGAATGTAGATACTTGGCAAGGGTTTAGTCGTTATCCTGAAGGAAAACCTAAAAATTGGTTTATGCGATTATTAGGAACATTAGGTCGGTATCGGTATCGTGAGTGGCGCATGGAAGAAGGTATGGCTCTCTATGCTATTGGGAATTTCCATACCATTCAAACTGAAGATAACACATCCGTTAATATTCTCTCAGGCGAGAGGTTAAGTAAGCGTTCCCCCTTTGTTATTTCAGGAAAAAGTCAACAAAAAATCATCCGATCATTTAAATGGAATGCCTTTTTTTGGTTGATAGGCTATATTACGTTATTTGTGATTATTTGCTGGTTGGTTGTGGCAAGATTTGGTTAA